>JACCDX011115859.1_pt1 | contig 24140 bp, 24 predicted proteins | sample 7449681 | NCBI WGS metagenome assembly JACCDX01 (sample SAMN15323450, study PRJNA562643) | freshwater metagenome | isolation source: river surface water | place: USA:Blue River Watershed | collected 2017-08-18
CGCGGCGGTGGCCTGCGGCTATGTGCTGGCGTCCGAGCTGCGGGCCTGCGGTGTGGACTTCAGCTTCACCCCCGTCCTTGATCTCGATTGGGGAGAGAGCGGTGTCATCGGCGACCGTGCCTTCCACCGCGACGCCCGTGTCGCCACCGTGCTGGCCCGCTGCGTGATGCAGGGCCTGCTTCAGGCGGGCATGGCCAACTGCGGCAAGCACTTCCCCGGCCACGGCTTCGTGAAGGCCGACTCGCACACCGACATTCCGGTGGACACGCGCAGCCTCAAGGCCATCCTGGCCGATGATGCCGCGCCCTATGGGTGGCTGAGCGCCTCGCTCACCAGCGTGATGCCGGCGCATGTGATCTACCCCAAGGTCGACTCGCGGCCCGCGGGCTTCTCGAGCAAGTGGCTCAACGACATCCTGCGCGCGCAGCTGGGTTTCCAGGGCGCGATCTTCAGCGATGACCTGAGCATGGCCGGTGCGCGCTTGATCGACGGCCGCGAGGTGAGCTACGCCGAGGCGGCGACTGTGGCCCTCAATGCCGGCTGCGACATGGTGCTGCTTTGCAATCAGTCGGTGCCCGAGGGGGGCGCCGCGGTCGACGAACTGCTGCAAGGCCTGGACAAGGCCCGCCGACAGGCCAAGTGGCGGCCGAGTGGGGCGAGTGAGGCGCGGCGGCTGGACCTGCTGCCCCAGCGGCCGGCGGCGTCGTGGGAGGCGCTGATGGCGCAGCCGCAGTACTTGCGGGCGTTGGACTTGTTGCCGTGAGCGAACTGACGCTTCATGAAGTGGATGATGAATTGATGGCCCGTTTGCAAGAGCGGGCCGCCAAGAATGGCCTCTCCATCGAGGAACAGGCGCTTGCCATCCTGCGCCACGTGGTGGCAACGGACACTGCGCCCGCCATGGGTTTGGGCCAGCGCCTGGCGGCCCGATTCAGGCCTGTTGCGATGGAGTTCGAGTTGCCGGCGCGGAGTCTGCCGCGATCAGTTCCCTGAGGTTTCTTGATTCGCAACGTTGGCGCGCGAGGTGGTCGAGCTGTTTCGTCTGAAGGCTGTCCATCGCTGCCAGGTCAAGTGCCCCACCGACACGACGGCCACCAGCAGGACGATCTCACTGAGCGTGCTGTGCCTAATGGACTGGAGCAGCTCGTCCAGCGCCGCCGGAGGCGTGCGATAGAAGTCGATCAACCCGAGGACATGGGCGAAGGTCAGGAAGATCCAAAGCGAGTAGGCGCGGTAGGCCATCCAAGCATGACCAGCCCGAGAGAAGGGCAGGTACGGCACCAGCAATACGAAGAAGGAAATCCAGCCTGAGCCAGGCGGATTGATGAAGAACAGCAGGTAGGTGAGGGATGCCAGATAGCTGAGGGTGAAGGGCCTGTCGGTGAATCCCAGCGTGTTGTCCTTGATCTCCCATTTGAGTTGCAGCGCCATGAGCCCTACCAAGACGACTGCGACAGCGTAGATCGCGCTATGTAGTCCAGGCTTGCTGGTCGCCGGAATGATGGCCACCAGCAGGTTCAGGCACAGAAGGCCGGAAAAAGATCGACCGACCCACCGCGGCACGCTCTCGTGCTCTCGTGCTCTCGTGCTCTCGTGCTCTCGTGCTCTCGTGCTCTCTCGGCGAGCTTGAGTGTTGCGAACGCGTAGAGGACTACCGGGAAGAAGACAGCGGCGCTTTTGAGCGCATCAAACAAGGCGATGGCCTTGTCAGGGGCTGCGCCTGCGCTCGCGCCTTGGAAGGTCAAATGCGCCAAGAGATAGAGGGGGACCACGGCGATCGTTGCGTACAGGGTTGGCCTGGGGTGCCGCACCGCAAGCTTTGCACCGAAGAAGCACGCGGCCCAGGTCAGGGCGCAGACCCAGTAATACGAATCAGGCGGGAGGAGGGCTCCGGGGGATGTCATAAGGGTTCCTTTCGTTCAATGAGCACGGGGATGGGCTTCGGGTCTCGCACGTGCCCCCACCCGGATCGCTGCTCGTTCTGCGTGCCGCTCAAACTGCCACTCCGTGAACCTGCACAGGACGACCAGGCCGACGAAAAAGATCGCGGTCACCAGGGTGATCTCATGCAGCACGCTCGCGCCCAGAGCGGTCATGGTCGCCTCCAGGCCGGGCAGTGGCGGGGCGGGTGACCACGGGCCCCGTGCCATCTGTGATTCCAGCACCAGGAAGAGACCGACCGAGTACAGCCGGTGCGCGGCCCAGTCATGCCCCGACCGGGCCATCGGCACATAGGGCACCAGCAGCAGGACGAAGGCCAGCGCGCCGGCTGCGGGCGGTGAGAGGAAGAGCGCCTGGTAGGCCATGCAGCCCAGGTAGGCCCAGGTGAAGGGCGTGTCTGAAAAGCCGAGCCGCCCTTCGCTCACGCGCCACTTGATCCGCAGCGCCGACAGCGCCAGCACCGCAGTCGCCAGGGCAAACAGCGCCCCGGGCAGGCCAGGCCGCGCGAGGGCCGCGGGCAGGCTGGCCAAGAGGCTCAAGGCCAGCAGCACGGAAAAGGCCCGACCGATGCCGGGCGGGGCGAGGGCGCCTTCTTCGCGGTCACCCGTGTCGTGGGCCATCTGCAGGTTGGCCCAGGCGAAGACAGCCACGATGGCGAGGACGGTTGCCCCTGTGAGCGAGCCCGCCAGCGACAAGGCGATCGCGCCGGACAGGCCCAGCCACATCGCCAGACGGGGGTGCCGCAGCAGCAGGCCACTGCCCCAGGCGCAGGCAGAGAGCAGGAAGGCCGGCAAGGCCCATGCCACGGGGAAGAAAGCGGGGGTGTCGCCGAAGGGCATGCGGTGTCTCCTCGTTGATGGTGGCTCGCAGCCCAGCAGTAACGCGCCGGTCGGGGCGGGTTCCCTGCCGAGGGTGTGCATTTTGAAAATTAAAGTGCTGATATTTTTCTCGTTTTGAATACGATGGAACACGCCGATGCCGCTGCCCCAGGGGATGCCGAGGGGCCGGTGCATCGGCTTCCTTCCTGGTTATTCGCGGGAGACGGTGATGAGCCTGAAGCAGTCGTTGCCCCTGGCCCTGATGCGCGGGCTGGGGCTGGTGTCGCATGCGGCGCCCTGGGTGGGCACCCGGGTCGCGTTCCACTTCATGACCACGCCGGGCCAGCGTCGTACACCGGTGCCCGGCACCCCGGTGGCCCAGCGGCGGCTGCGCACCGCCAGCGGGCTGGTGGTGCATGCCTGGGGCGATACCGGGCCGCTGGTGATCTGCATCCACGGCTGGCAGGGCGCGGGGCATCAGTTCGCGGGGCTGGCGCAGCACCTGGCGGGCCGGGGCTTCCGGGTGTGGGCGGTGGATGCCGCGGCGCACGGCGAGTCACCGGGGCGGCGTGCCACGCCGATGGACCTGCTCCATGCCCTGCGCGAGGCCTGCGCGCTGGCCGCCGAGCCGGCATCGGTCATCGGGCACTCGCTGGGGGCGGCCATGGCCATGGTGGCGTCCCGCGAGGGAGCGTACTTCGGCCGCCGGGTGCTGGTGTCGGGGCCGACCTCGTTTGCCGAGGTGTTCGGGCGCTTCGACCGGCACATGGGCCTGTCGACCCGCGCGCGCGACGCCCTGTTCAATCAGATTGAGGCCCATGTGGGCCGCACGATGGACTCGATGAACCTGCTGCGCCAACCGCCGGTGGGCGATGCGCTGGTGATCCACGACGAGGACGACACCGAGGTGCCGGTGCTGTCGACCCGTTCCCTTGCGGAGGTGTGGCCGCAGGCCGAGGTGTGGATCACCCGGGGGCTGGGGCATGTGCGCATCCTGCGCGCGGAGGCGGTGTGGGAGCGGGTGGCGGACTATCTGGTGTCGTCTGCGGGCCAGACCGCAGGTCTCGTGCATGTGAACCTCAGAAGCCGACTTCCTTCTGATGCCTCACTGCCAGGATGATGATGTGCTGCGTGTCCAGCCGGTAGCGGGCCACGTAGCCGCTGTCGCCGAAATCGATGATCCAGTCACGGAATTCGTCATCCATGTCGAGGACGGGCCTACCGATGCGGGGCTGCAGGGCGAGCACCTTCACGCCTTGCCGGATGGCCGCCACCGCCCGTCTCGCCGCGTCTGGATTCTTGGGCGCGAGAAATCGATAGAGCCGCTGGACATCGAGCAGGGCCTGGGGAGACCAGATCAGCTGCGGCATATCGGCGGATCAACGTCCTTGCCCTGCTCCAGTTGGGACATCCAGGCATCTGCCTCGTCGGCGCTCACATGCTGCCCGGTGGCGCGAAAAGCCTCCCAAGCTTGAACGGTGTCTTGACGGAAGGCCTCGCGCTTTTCTTCGCGGTCTACGTACTGGGTGATTGCCTCTCGCATCAGCCAGTGAGGTGACCGCTGACGCGCGTCCGCCAGACGCTTGACGCGAGCTTTGGTGTCGTCATCGATCTTGATCGCGACGGGGCGAGCGCTGGCAATAGCCATGGCATTCTCCGGCAGGGTATTACTTGGTAATACCCGAAGATACTATGCCTCGTTGTCCGTCGCAATCCTGGCCCGCAAAAGCAGAAGCGCCCCGACCATCCCCAGGCCGATGACGGCCGAGAGGTAGAGGCTGCCCAGCCCCCACTGCGCCAGCGCCAACCCGAAGAGCCAGGGCGCCATGGCTTGCGCGATGCGCGCCGGCACCAGCAGCAGACCCTGGCGCTGCCCGTAGCCATTGGCGCCGAAGATCGCGAGCGTCATCGTGCCCTTGGCGATGGTGAGGATGCCGTTGCCCGCGCCATGCAGCAGGCAGAAGGCCGCCGCCCCCGGCGCGCCGAAGGCGAAGAGCACCGCGACGCCCAAGGGATGCAGCGCCGAGGCGATGCGGCCCGAGAGCAGCGGGTGCACCTTCTGCAGCACGCCGAACTCCAGCAGCCGCCCGGCCACCTGCGCGGGGCCGATGAGGCCGCCCAAGGCCACCGCGGTGGCAGTGCCGACGCCGGCGGCCATGAGCAGCTGCGGCAGATGGGAGGCGAGGGCGGTGCTCACGAAGAGCGAGCCGCTGAAGACGAAGGAGAGCAGGAGGACGGTGCGCAGGCCGCGGTCGGGGGAGGGCTCTTGCGAGGCGGCGCCCGTCTCCGGGCCGCCAGCCACGCGCTGGTCCGCCGACCCGGCGTCGGCCTTGGCGTTCCCCGCCATCGCCGGCGCCTTCGGCAGCAGCAGGTTCAGCGGCAACCCCAGCACCAGGTGCAGCCCCGCCCACCCCAGGCAGGCCCCGCGCCAGCCCCACTGCGCCTCCATCCACGCCGACAGCGGCCAGCCCACGGTGCTGGCAAAGCCCGCCAGCAGCGTGATGCCGGTGATCGACGATCGCGCCTGCTGCCCGTGCAGCCGCACCAGGGCGGCGAAGGCGCCTTCATACAGGCCGGTGCCCATGCCGATGCCCAGCACCGCCCAGGCGAGGAACAGGTCGAAGGCATCGTGCGCGCGCGCCATCAGCGCCAGGGCCGCGGCGAAGACCACGCTGGCGCCCGCCAGCACCGGGCGGCCGCCATGGCGGTCGATGGTGCGGCCTGCCCAAGGGCCGATGGCCGCCGAGACCAGCAGCGCCATCGTGAAGGCGGCAAAGACGGTGGGCGTCTCGACGCCGGTGTCCTTGGCCATCGCGGGCGCAAGGACGGCGGGCAGGTAGTAGGTGGAGGCCCAGGCCAGGGTCTGGGCGGTGCCCAGGACGAGGACGTTGCGGGGCCGGGGTTCCAGGGTCATCGGGCCGGCGCTCGCGGTGCCTCAGGCGTCCTTGCGGTCTGCGGCGGCCGCTTCGGCTTCGGCCTTGGCCAGCGCACGCTGCCGCGCCTCGCGCTTGAGGCGCTCCTGCTTCAAATCGTGGAACTGCCACATGGCCCACACGATGGCTAGCACGAAGACGCCCAGTTCGATCCAGATGCCCATGCCAGCCTCCTCGGGGTTCAGACCTCGCGACGCAGCGCGGGGAACAGGATGACGTCGCGGATGCTGGGCGAATCGGTCAGCAGCATCATCAGGCGGTCGATGCCGATGCCGCAGCCGCCGGTGGGCGGCATGCCGTACTCGAGCGCGCGCACGAAGTCGTGGTCGAAGAACATGGCCTCGTCGTCGCCGGCGTCCTTGGCGTTGACCTGCGCATGGAAACGCGCGGCCTGGTCCTCGGCGTCATTGAGCTCGGAGAAGCCGTTGCCGAACTCGCGGCCGGTGATGTACAGCTCGAAGCGCTCGGTCACCTCGGGGCGCTCGTCGTTGGCGCGGGCCAGCGGCGAGATCTCGGTGGGGTGCTCCATGATGAAGGTCGGCTGCCAGAGCTTTTCTTCGACCGTCTCCTCGAAGTACAGCACCTGCAGGCTGGCCAGGCTGCGGGTGGAGAGGCGGTGCTTCTCCTCGCTCATGCCGAGCTTCTTGAGTGCGGGGATCAGCCACTCGCGGTCATCGGCGCCGGCGCCGGCCTCGGTGTACTTGGCAATCGCCTCGCGGATGGTCAGGCGCGCAAAGGGCTCGGCCAGGTCGACCGGCTTGCCGCCGTACGTCAGTTGCAGGGTGCCCGCGGCCTTCATCGCGGCGTCGCGCACCAGGGCCTCGGTGAAGTCCATCAGGTCGCGGTAGTTCCAGTAGGCCGCGTAGAACTCCATCATCGTGAACTCGGGGTTGTGGCGGACCGAGATGCCTTCGTTGCGGAAGTTGCGGTTGATCTCGAACACCCGCTCGAAGCCGCCGACGATCAGGCGCTTGAGATACAGCTCCGGCGCGATGCGCAGGTACATCTCCTGGTCGAGCGCGTTGTGGTGCGTGACGAAGGGCCGTGCGTTGGCGCCGCCCGGGATCGGGTGGAGCATGGGCGTCTCCACCTCCAGGAAGCCGTGCTGCACCATGAACTCGCGGATGCCGGTGACCGCGCGGCTGCGGGCGATGAAGCGCTGGCGCGCGTCCTCGTCGGTCATGAGGTCGACGTAGCGCTGGCGGTATTTGACCTCCTGGTCGTGGATGCCGTGGAACTTGTCCGGCATCGGACGCAGGCTCTTGGTCAGAAGGCGGACCGAGGTGGCGTGCACCGACAGCTCGCCGGTGCGGGTCTTGAACAGGTGGCCCTCGCAGGCCAGGATGTCGCCGAGGTCCCAGTGCTTGAAGGCGGCGTAGGTGTCCTCGCCCACGCTGTCGCGGGTGACGTAGATCTGCAGGCGGCCGGTGGCGTCCTGCAGGGTGGCGAAGCTGGCCTTGCCCATGACGCGTTTGAGCATCATGCGGCCGGCGATGCGGGCCGGGATCTTCTCGGCCTCGAGCGTGGGCGCTTCCTTGAAGCCGTGCGCGGTCTGCAGTGGGGCGGCGTGGTCGGCGGGCTTGAAGTCGTTGGGGAAGGCCACCGGGCCGCCAGCCTTCTGCGCCTCGCGCAGGGCCTTGAGCTTCTCGCGGCGCTCGGCGATCAGCTGGTTTTCATCAAGGGCCGGTGCGGCGGCGGGCGTGGGGCTGGCTTGTTCGGACATGGCGGGAAGGGAGGTAGGGGCGCCGGCAGGCGCCGGGCCAAACCCGTGATTCTAGTTTTCCGGGAGAGCCGGGGCCCGGCCGGCCTCTCCATGGCCCGGGGCGGCCCAGGGCGCGCCGCTGCGGCCCGGGATAATCCGCGCCATGTTGCTCAAAGCCGGCGTCGTCTCCCTGGCCCTCCTGCTTGCCAGCCGGCTGCTGGGACTGCTGCGCGAGTCCGCGCAGGCCGCGGCCTTCGGCACGACGGGTCTCGCCGATCTGGCGGTGCTGATGCTGTCCCTGCCCGATTGGGTGGCGGGGGTGCTGGCCAGCGGCGCGCTGGCCTATGTGCTGGTGCCGGCCTGGGCCGGGCAGGCGCCCGCGGCGGTGACGGGCAGCCAGCGGCGCGTGGCACGCGGGCTGTGGTGGCTCGGGATCGCGCTGGGGCTGCTGGCGCTAGCGATGCTGGGGCTGGTGCCGCAGATGGTGCTGTCCGTGCTGGCCCCGGGGCTGCCTGAGTCCCTGGCCGCATCGGCGGTGCGTGGCCTGGCCTGGAGCGCGATTGCCGTGCCCCTGGCGCTGCTGGCAGGCCTGGGCGCCGCGCGGCTGCAGCACGAAGGTGACCCGGCAGGCCTGTATGGCGCCAACCTCGTGGTCAATGGAGCGCTGGTGGCGGCGATTGCGGTGGCGGGCTGGGCGATGAGTGGCGCGGGCTGGGGCGTGGCTGGCGCGGTTGCGGCCCTGGGCTTGGGGCTGCTGGCGGCGATGGCGCTGCGCCTTGCGTGGCAGGCGTGGCGCGAGTCGCGGCAGGCCCGGCGCCGGACCGCTCCCCTGCCCACGGGTGCCGGCGAGGGCGACGTGCGGACCGCATCGACCGGTGCGGACGCTGTTCGCGGCGCCCCGGACGCCGCATCTCAAACGGTTTTGTCCCTGCCGGCCCCTCCGGTCTGGGCCTGGGCCATCCTCGCCGCCGGCCTGCCCCTGGCCGTGCCCTTCGCGGCGCGCTCCCTGGCCTCGGGCCAGGGCGAGGGCGCGCTGGCCGCCTTCAACTACGCCTGGAAGCTGGTCGAGCTGCCCCTCATGCTGGCCATCCAGCTGGTGGCCACGCTGGCCTTTCCGCGGGTGGCTGCCGCGGTGGCCGGTGGCCTGGATCGCCCCGAGGCGCGGGCGCCGCTGCAGGCGGCCTTTGGCCTCGCCTTCGTGCTGGCCTGTGCCGCGGCTGCGGGCCTGCTGGTGGCCGCCGATGCGGTGGCCCGGCTGCTGTTTGGCTGGGGCCGCATGGGCCCCGAGGGCCTGGCGCAGGTGGCTGCCTGGGGACGGGTGGGCGCCTGGGGCCTGCTGCCGCAGGCGGTGTCGGCGGTGGGCCTCACCGTGCTGGCCTCGCAGAAGCGACTGAGGCCGGCCGCGGCCTGGCATGCGCTGGCCCTGGCGGGGCTGCTGGTGGCAGGTGCGGCGCTGCCTCGCGAGGGCAGCACCTTGATGGCGGCGGTCAACGCGGTGTCCACCGTGGTGGCCATCGGCGTATTGATGTCGATGGGGCCGGTGGCGCGCGCGCTCCTGCCCTGGCGGGCGATGGCGGTGTCCCTCGCGGTGCTGGTGGCGGTGGCGATGGGCGCGCCGCTGCTGGATGCCACGGCGCCGTCGCTGCTGGCGCGGCTGCTGGTGGCCGTCGCCGCCGCCCTCGCGGTGGTGGCTGCGGCCTGGCTCGCCGGAGGCGGTTGGGCCCGGTCGCTGCGACGATAATCGCGGGCTGCCCCGCCCATGCTCGACCTCATTCAGATCACCAACGACCCGGTCCTGGCGCGCCGGTGCGACCGGCTCCCCGGCATGCGCCTGTGGGTCGACCTCGAGCGCAACGGCAAGGCCGAGCGCCAGGCGGGCCGCAACACCTTCATCAGCACCCACGCCCTCGAGGACGTGGGGCGCGTCAAGTCCGTCCTGTCGAACTCGCGCCTGATGGTGCGGGTCAACCCGCTGAACCCTGGCACCCGCGCCGAGGTCGATGCCGTCCTGGCACAGGGGGCTGACCTGATCATGCTGCCGATGTTCGAGGACGCCGCCACGCTGCGCGCCTTCGCGGACATCGTCGGCGGTCGCTGCCCGATCGTGCCCCTGCTCGAGACGGCCGGTGCCCTGCGCACCCTGCCGGAGTGGCTGGATACCCCGGGCCTGTGGGAGGTGTACGTGGGCCTGAACGACCTGCACCTGTCGCTGGGACGGCGCTTCATGTTCGAGCCACTGGCCGAGGGTCTGGTCGACCAGGTGGCGCAGGCGGTGCGGGCGCGCGGCCTGCGCTTCGGCTTTGGCGGCATCGCGCGGCTCGACGGCGGCCTGCTGCCCGGGCGCGATGTGCTGGCCGAGCACCTGCGTCTGGGTTCTGGCGCCGTGATCCTCTCGCGCACCTTCCATGGCGCCGGGGGCGAGGGCGATTTCGAGCAGCAGCTTGCGGCACTCCGGGCCGCCGAGCGCGAGCTGGCCTTGCGTGATGCGTCGCAGGCCGAGGCCGAAGCCCGACGGACCGCCGACCGCATCCGCGAGATCGCGGCCTCGATGCCGGCCCCCTTGCCCGCCTCCGCCCCATGAAGCGCCTGTTCGACATCCTGGCCACGCTGGCGGCGCTGGCCCTGCTGTCGCCGCTGCTGGTGGCGACGGCGATCGCGGTGGCCCTGGAGGACGGCTGGCCCGTGCTGTTCACCCAGGTGCGCGTGGGCCGGGGCGGGCGCGAGTTCCGCATGTTCAAGTTCCGCAGCATGGTCAGGAACGCGGCTGCCCTCGGGCCTTATCACACCAGCGCCGACGACCCGCGCATCACCCGCACCGGCCGCTTCATCCGCCGCACCAGCCTCGACGAGCTGCCGCAGTTGTTCAACGTGCTGCGGGGCGACATGAGCCTGGTGGGCCCGCGGCCCGATGTGCCGGCGCAGCGCGCCCTCTACACCGAGGCCGACTGGGCCCAGCGTTGCAGCGTCCGACCCGGGCTCACCGGCCTGGCGCAGGCGCTGTACCGGTCCGAGTCCTCGCCCGAGCAGCGGCTGGAGGCCGACCTGCGCTACACCCGCGAGGCCTCGCTCTGGCTGGACATGAAGATCTGCTGGTGGACGCTGCAGCGCCTCACCGGGAAAGGTGCCAACTGATGTGCGGGATTCTTGGTTACTGGGACCGCGCCGCGCGCCCGCTCACCGATGCAGTGCTCGCCGCCATGGCCGGCGCCCTGGTCCACCGCGGGCCGGACGATGAAGGCATCCGGCACCTGCCGGCGCGCGGGGTGGCGGTGGGCAACCGGCGCCTGTCCATCATCGACCTGGGCGGCGGGCACCAGCCCTTCGTGAGCAACGACGGCGCGATCACCGTCGTCCAGAACGGCGAGATCTTCAACCACGTCGAGCTGGCCGCCGAGCTGCGCGCCCAGGGCGTGCGGCTGGACACGCAATCGGACACCGAGGTGATCCTGCGCCTGTACGAGCGCGAGGGCATCGCCTGCCTGCGGCGGCTCAATGGCATGTTCGCCATCGCCATCGACGACGCCCGCGAGGACGCCCTCTACCTCGCACGCGACCGCATCGGCGTGAAGCCGCTTTACGTGCACGACGACGGCCAGCGCATGCTGTTCGGATCGGAGATGAAGGCGCTGTGGCCGGCCCTGCCGCGGCGCCCGGCGCCGGACCTCGAGGCCCTGCACCACTACCTCACCTTCAACTACGTCCCCATCCCGTGGACGGCTTACCAGGGCGTGCGGCATGTGATGCCGGGCACCTGGGTGCGCTTCGGCCGCGGCGGTGCGGTGCGCACCGAGCGCTGGTGGTCCCTGGCCGACCAGCGCGAGCAGGACCACGGCTTCGAGGCCTGGGCCGAGGAGTTCATGGCCATCCTGGACGATGCCACGCGCATCCGGCTGCGGGCCGATGTGCCCTGGGGCGCCTTCCTCTCGGGCGGGGTCGACTCCTCGACCATCGTCGGCCTGATGGCGCGCCATGTCGCCGAACCGGTCAAGACCTTCTGCATCGGCTTTGCCGACCCCCGCTACGACGAGTCCGCCTTCGCGCAGGCGGCAGCGCAGCGTTTCGGGTGCGAGCACCTCGCCGAGGTCGCCGAGCTGAACATGCTCGATCGCTGGCCGAAGGTGCTGCACCACCTGGACCAGCCCCACGGCGACGCGTCCTTCATGCCCACGCTGCGGGTCAGCGAGCTGGCGGCCCGCCATGTGAAGGTGGTGCTCACCGGCGACGGCGGCGACGAGCTGTTCGCGGGGTATGACAAGTACGCCCAGTTCTTCGCCCGGCCCGAGGCCGGGTCGCTGCCGCAGGCCGAGTTCGAGCGCCGCTACCTGGACAGCATCTCGCTGTTCGACACCGAGGCCAAGGCGGCCCTGTACCGCCCCGAGCTGCAGCGCCAGCTGGCGGGCATCGACAGCGGCCGCGCGGCCGCCGCGCCCTGGTTCCAGGAGGCGCAGCACTTCGACCGCATCAACCAGGCGCTCTATCTCGACATGCAGCTGCTGCTGTCCGGGAACAACCTGGTCAAGCCCGATCGCATGGGGATGGCGGTGAGCATCGAGGCCCGCACCCCCTTCCTCGACTGGCGGATGATGGAGTTCGCCTTCCGCTCCCGCGGCGACACCAAGCTCTCGGCCGCCGGCGACAAGAAGCACTGGTTCAAGCGCGCCGTCACCCCGTTGATCGGCGAGGACCTCGCCTACCGCAAGAAGCAGATGTTCACGGTGCCGATCGGCGACTGGTTCCAGCGCGAGCTGCATGGCTGGCTGCGGCAGACGCTCCAGGGCAGCGAGGTGGTCGCGGAGATGTTCAACCCGCAGGCAGTCGAGGGCATGCTCGATCGCCACCGCGACGGCAGCGCCAACTTCACCCGCGAGCTGCGCGCCCTGGCGGCCCTGGCGCTGTGGCACCGCGAGGCCTACGCATGACGGCGCGTACGCGCCGGGTGCTGTTCGTCACCTACGGCGGCGGCCATGTCGGGATGGTGCTGCCGGTGATCGCGCAACTCGAGGCGCAGGGCGTCGAGTGCGTGCTGCTGGCGCTGACCACCGGCCATGCCAAGGCCAAGGCCCTGCGCCCCGGCACCCTGGGGTATGCCGATTGCCTCCACCTGGCCGACGCGCCGGCGGCCCTTGCCTGGGGCCAGCGCCTGAGCGAGGGCAACACCAGCCCCGACGTGCCGCTGGACGAGACCCTGGCCTACCTGGGCATCAACTACCTCGACCTGGTCGCCCAGCACGGCGCGGAGGGCGCCGCCGCCCTGTACCGCGCGCAGGGACGCTACGCCTTCCGTCCGCTGCATTTCATGCGCCGGCTGATCGAGTCACTGGCGCCCGATGCGGTGGTCGCCACCAATTCGCCCCGCAGCGAGCGGGCCGCGCTGGACGTGGCCATCGAGCAGGGCATCCCCAGCATCGGCATGGTCGACCTGTTCGGCCTCGACACCGACACCTATGTCCTGCACCAGCCCCGGCCGGACTGGACCTGCGTCCTGTCCGAGGACGTGCGCCAGCGCCTGGTCGCCCGGGGCTTCCCGGCCGATGGCGTGGTCGTCACCGGCAACCCGGCCTTCGACGGCCTGGCACACCCGGGCAACCGCCGGCTGGCGCAGGACTTCATCGAGCGCCTGGGCTGGCAGGGCCTGCGGCCGATCCTGTTTGCCGGGCACACCGAGCCGGTGGCGCATCCGGGCACGCCGGTGCCGGCGGGCCGGCAGCTGCCGGTCGCGATCGAGACGGCGCTGCGCGCGCATGTCCGCAGACGCCCCGACCTGGCGCTGGTCGTCCGCTACCACCCGAGCGACTGGTCCACCTATCCGCGCCTGCCCGACGAGCCGCGCGTCCACTTCAGCGAGCCGCCGCGCGAGGCGATCCAGCCCCTGATCCTGGCGGCCCGGGCGGTGGTGGTGCAGACGTCCACGGTGGGCCTCGAGTCCGCGGTGGCGGGCGTGCCGGTGGTGTCCGTCGAAAGTTCTCCTGCTGCGTACGAGTGGTTCAGCCTGGCGGCGCAGGGCGTGTCCATCGGTGCGGCCGATGTGGCCGGCCTGCCCGCGGCACTCGACGCGGCGCTGTCCGCCCCGGCCGCCTCACCGGGCCGCCGCTACCAGAGCGATGGCCGGGCCGCCGCGCGGGTGGCAATGACCGTGACAAATGCCCTGGCGCGCGGGGCCCTGCCACGGGGGGCGGGCTGACACTCGGAGCTCGTCCTTTGTCGTTCACAATACTTCTTTCGCTGCGGCGCCTCCGCCGCATCTGCCGGCCATGCTGAAAAACTCGACCATCCTGATCACCGGGGGCACGGGCTCCTTCGGGCACACCTTCGTTCCCATGACCCTGGCGCGCTACCAGCCGCGCAAGCTGATCATCTACTCGCGCGACGAGATGAAGCAGTGGGAGATGGCCAAGCTGTTCGGGCGCGACGAGCGGGTGCGCTTCTTCATCGGCGACGTCCGCGACCGCGAGCGCATGTACCGCGCCCTCGACGGTGTCGACTACGTGGTGCATGCGGCCGCCACCAAGATCGTGCCGACCGCCGAATACAACCCCTTCGAGTGCGTCAAGACCAACGTCAACGGCGCGATGAACGTGATCGACGCCTGCATCGACCGCGGCGTCAAGGGTGTGGTGGCGCTGTCGACCGACAAGGCCAGCAGCCCGGTCAACCTGTACGGCGCCACCAAGCTGGCCTCGGACAAGCTGTTCGTGGCGGGCAACTCCTATGCCGGCGAGAAGGGCTGCAAGTTCTCGGTGGTCCGCTACGGCAACGTGATGGGCTCGCGCGGCTCGGTGATCCCCTTCTTCCTCACGCAAAAGGGCAAGGGCTCGCTGCCGGTGACCGATGCCCGCATGACGCGCTTCATGATCACCCTCGAGCAGGGCGTCGAGCTGGTCTGGCATGCGTTCGAGGACATGGAAGGCGGCGAGATCTACGTCAAGAAGATCCCGTCCATGAAGGTCACCGACATCGCGCAGGCGGTCGACCCCGACGCCCGCCACGAGATCGTGGGCATCCGCCCGGGCGAGAAGCTGCACGAGCAGATGATCGGCCCCGAGGACGCGCACTACACCTTCGAGTACCCCGAGCACTTCAAGATCCTGCCGGCCATCCACAGCTGGCATGAGGACTTCAAGCGCATCAAGGACGGCAAGCGCGTGCCCGAGGGCTTCACCTACGCCAGCGACTCCAACACCGAGTGGATGGACGTGCCCACGCTGCGCCAGTGGATTGCCGACCACGCCGACAAGATCGGCACGATCTGAGGCCGCCCGCGACCATGGACTTCATTCCCTACGCCACCCAGTCGATCAGCGAGGAGGACCTCGCCGCCGTGCGCGAGGTGCTCACCTCGGGCTGGCTGACGCAGGGGCCGGCGGTGCCGCGCTTCGAGCAGGCCTTCGCGGCGCTGCACGGCGTGCCGCACGCGGTGGCGGTGTCCAACGCCACCGCGGGCCTGCACCTGGCCTGCCTGGCCCTGGGTGCGGCGCCCGGGCAATGGGTCTGGACCACCCCCAACAGCTTCGTGGCCTCGGCCAACGCCGCGCTGTATTGCGGCGCCGACGTCGACTTCGTGGACATCGACCCGCAGACGCGCAACATGAGCGTGCCGGCGCTGGCCGCCAGGCTCGAGGAGGCCGAGCGCCTGGGCCGGCTGCCGTCCATCGTGGTGCCGGTGCACTTCGGCGGCCTGGCCTGCGACCTGGTGCCGATGCGCGCGCTGGCGGACCGCTACGGCTTCAAGATCCTCGAGGACGCCTCGCACGCGGTGGGCGCCAGCTACCAGGGCCGGCCGATTGGCAGCGACTGGGCCGACATCAGCGTGTTCAGCTTCCATCCGGTGAAGATCGTCACCACCGGAGAGGGCGGCATGGTCACCAGCCGCGACGCGGCGCTGGCCGACCGCGTCCGCCTGCTGCGCTCGCACGGCATCACCCGCGAGACCGAGCGCATGCAGTGGCCCGACACCGGCGCCTGGCACTATGAGCAGCTGGCGCTGGGTTTCAACTACCGCATGACCGACATCCAGGCGGCGCTGGGCGCCTCGCAGCTGCAGCGCCTGCAGGCCTTCCACCAGGCACGGCTGCGCCTGGCCGACCGCTACGAGGGCCTGCTCGAGGCGCTGCCCTTGCGCCGGCCGGCGCGCAGCCCGGGCCCGGGTACGAGCGCGGTGTCCTCCTGGCATCTGTACGTGGTCGAGGTCCTGCCCGGGGAGGGCGTGGCCGACCGGGCCACCGTCTTCGCACGTTTGCGCGAGGCCGGCATCGGCGTCAACGTGCACTACGAGCCGATCCACCTGCAGCCCTATTACCGCCAGCGCGGCTTCGCCCCGGGGCAGTTCCCGGCGGCCGAGCGCTACGCGACGCAGGCGATGTCCATTCCCCTCTACCCGGCGCTGACCGACGCGCAGCAGGATCGGGTCGCGGCCACGCTGGCCCAGGCGCTGCGTCCATGACCACGCTGCTGATCGTCCAGGCCCGCATGACCTCGACCCGGCTGCCGGGCAAGGTGCTGCTGCCGCTGGCCGGCGAGCCGATGCTGGCCCGCCTGGTGGAGCGGCTGCGCCGGGTGCGGCAGGCCGACGGCATCGTGGTGGCCACCACCACCAACGCCACCGACGACCCGATCGTGGCGCTGTGCGAGGAGCTGGGCGTTGCCAGTCACCGTGGCAGCGAGCACGATGTCCTGGCCCGCTTCGCGGACGCGGCGGCGGCGCACCGGGCCGACGTGGTGGTGCGCATCACCGCCGACTGCCCGCTGCTCGATCCCGGGCTGGTGGACCAGGCCATCGACCTGCACCGGCGCGGTGGCCACGACTACGTGAGCAACATGCTGCCGCCCACCTGGCCCTATGGCATGGCGGTGGAGGTGTTCTCCGCCCAAGCCCTGCAGCAGGCCCGGGCCGAGGCGACCGAGCCCGCCGAGCGCGAGCATGTGACGCCCTTCATCTACTGGCGCCCCGAGCGCTACGCCCTCGGCAACCTGGCCAGCCCCGTCGACCTCAGCGCCCACCGGTGGACGGTGGACACGCCCGAGGACTACGAGCTGGTGCGCCGCGTGTTCGAGTCGCTCTACCCGCAGCAACCCGCCTTCAACCAGGCCGACGTGCTGGCCCTGCTCGCGCGCCACCCCGACTGGCTGCAGATCAACCAGCATGTGCAGCAGAAGCCGGCCACGGAAACCGAAACCCCCAAGGAGTCCCTCGCATGACCTTCAAGACCGAACAGGAGGCCTTCTGGGCCGGTGACTTCGGCACCGAGTACATTCAGCGCAACCAGGGTGATGCCCTGCTCGCGTCCAACCTGGATTTCTTTGCCAAGGCCCTGCGGGGCGCCCGTGGCGTGCGCAGCTGCGTGGAGTTCGGCGCCAACATCGGCATGAACCTCAAGGCCCTCAAGCTGCTGCACCCCGGCATCGAGGCCCACGCCATCGAGATCAACGCCGAGGCGGCCCGGCAGCTGGCCGAGGTGATCCCGGCGGCGAACGTCCACAACCAGTCCATCCTGGACTTCACGCCGTCCCGCCAGTGGGACCTGGCCTTCATCAAGGGCGTCCTGATCCACATGAACCCCGAGGTGCTGCCCCAGGTCTATGACAAGCTGGTGGCCGCCTGCGGCCGCTACCTGATGGTGGCCGAGTACTACAACCCCGCGCCGGTTGCCATCCCGTACCGCGGCCACACCGACCGGCTGTTCAAGCGCGACTTCGCCGGCGAGATCATGGACCGCCACCCGTCGATGCGCCTGGTGGACTACGGCTTCGCCTACCGCCGCGACCCCAACTTCCCGCAGGACGACATCACCTGGTTCCTGATGGAAAAGCGCTGATCGCCCCAGGGAGAGATGACATGCTGACCTACTGCAAACGCTGCGTGATGCCGGACACCAAGCCGGACCTGTTCCTCGACGACGAGGGCATCTGCAACGCCTGCCGCAGCTACGAGCGCCGCAAAGAGGTCGACTGGGACCGCCGCTACCAGGAGCTGCTCACCGTCCTCGACCGCTACCGCCGCCCCGACGGCAGCAACTGGGACTGCATCGTGCCGGTGAGCGGCGGCAAGGACAGCACCTACCAGGTGGTGCGCATGCTGCAGCTGGGCCTGAACCCGCTGTGCGTGACATCGACCACCTGCGACCTGTCGCCCCTGGGCCGCGCGAACATCGAGAACATCAAGCGCCTGGGCGTGGACTATGTCGAGGTCTCGCCCAACCCGCGGGTGCGCGCCAAGCTCAATCGCATCGGCCTCACGCAGGTGGGCGACATCTCCTGGCCGGAGCATGTCGGCATCTTCACCATCCCGGTGCGGGCGGCGGTGCAGTTCAACGTGCCCCTGATCGTCTGGGGCGAGAACTCGCAGAACGAGTACGGCGGCCCGGCCGCCGCCGCCGACAACAACGTGCTCAATCGGCGCTGGCTCGAGGAGTTCGGCGGCCTGCTCGGCATGCGCGTGTCCGACCTGATCGGCCAGGAGGGGATCGAGGCCAAGCACCTGATCCACTACACCTACCCCAGCGACGAGGAGCTGCAGCGCGTGGGCGTGACCGGCCTCTTCCTGGGCCACTACCTGCCCTGGGACGGCCTGTCCAACACCCTGATCGCGCAGGCCAACGGCTTCCGCAGCTACGACAAGGTGGTCGAGGGCTCGATGGTCAACTACGAGAACCTCGACAACCACCAGACCGGCATCCACGACTACTTCAAGTTCCTCAAGTTCGGCTTCGGCCGGGCGACGGACCTGGCCTGCCTGCACATTCGCCGCGGCCGCCTGACCCGCCAGGACGGCCTCGAGGCGGTCAAGCGCCTGGACGGCCTCTTCCCCTGGGAGTACCTGGGCAAGCCGCTGCAGGACATCCTCGAGCCGCTCGAGATGAGCGTCGACGAGTTCATCCGGGTGTGCGACCAGTTCACCAACAAGAAGATCTTCAAGCGTGATGTCAGCGGCGCCCTGATGAAGGACCGCCGGGGCAACCTCACCAAGATCAACGACGACAACGTGTGAGCGGCAGATGCGGGTAGGCGTCATCGACTACGGCGTCGGCAACCTCGGCTCGGTGCTGCGGTCGCTCGAGCAGCTGCGGGTGGCGCCGGTGCTGGTCAATCGCGCGCAGGACATGCACGCGGTCGACGGCCTGATCCTGCCCGGGGTGGGCAACTTTGCCGACTGCGCCCGCCTGCTCGAGGCCGGGGGCTGGGTCCAGGCGCTGCGTGACGAGGTGCTGGGCTACGGGCGGCCGCTGCTGGGTGTCTGCGTGGGCATGCAGCTGCTGGCCGACAGCAGCACCGAAGGCGCCGTGGACGGCCAGCCCACGCCGGGCCTGGGCTTCATCCCGGGCCAGGTGCGACACCTGGGCAGCCTGGGCTGCGGGCTTCGCGTGCCGCATGTGGGCTGGAACGGCGTGCAGCGTGCCGCCCAGGACGACCGCCTGTTCGCGGGCATTCCCGACGGCACCGACTTCTACTTCGTCCACAGCTACGCCTTCGTGCCGCAGGACGAGGCCGACCTGCTGGCGACCACCGACTACGGCGTGACCGTGACCGCCGCCGTGCGCCGCGGCCATGTCTGGGGCACGCAGTTCCACCCCGAGAAGAGCTCGCGGGCGGGCTTCCGGCTCCTGCGCAATTTCATCGAGGGGCCGGCATGCTGAAGGTGCGCGTCATCCCCACGCTGCTGTGGAAGCAGTTCGGCCTGGTCAAGGGCGTGGGCTTCGACAGCTGGCGCCGGGTCGGCCCGGTGCTGCCCGCGATCAAGGTCTACAACACCCGCGAGGTCGACGAGCTGGTGCTGGTCGACATCACCGCCCACCAGGGCACCGACGACCCCGACTTCGAGTCCATCAGCGAGTTCGGCCAGGACTGCTTCGTGCCCCTGGCGGTGGGCGGCGGCATCACCCGCATCGACCAGGTGCAGCGCCTGCTGCGCGCCGGCGCCGACAAGGTCTGCGTCAACACCGCGGCCTATGCGCGGCCCGGGCTGGTCTCCGAGATCGCCAGCCGCCATGGCGCGCAGTGCGTGGTGGCCAGCATCGACGTGCGGCCCGAGGGCGACAGCTGGTCCTGCTTCAGCCACGCGGGCCGGCAGGCCACCGGCCGCGAGGTGGTGGCCTGGGCCCGCGAGCTCGAGGACCGCGGCGCGGGCGAGATCCTCGTCACCTCCATCCCCCGGGACGGCACCATGAGCGGCTACGACCTCGCCCTCATCGAGGCCGTCGTGCGCGCGGTCAAGATCCCGGTCATCGCCTCCGGCGGCGCCGGCAACTACCAGCACATGGTCGATGCGGTGGTGCAGGCGGGCGCGTCGGCCGTTGCCGCGGCCAGCATCTTCCACTTCACCGAGCAGACGCCGGCCGGCGCCAAGGCCGCCCTGGCGGCTGCCGGCGTGCCCGTGCGGCAGGCATTCCAGGCCGACGGAGGGCGCTGACCGTGGGCCAGCCCACGCGCATCGCCCTGCGTGTCGACGCCTCGGCCGCCATGGGCACCGGGCACCTCAAGCGCTGCCTCTCGCTGGCCGAGGCGCTGTCCGAGGCCGGCGCCGAGGTGCGGTTCATCGTGCGCCGGCTCGATGCGGCGGCCGAACGCGTGCTGGCGGCCTCGCAAATGCCGGTGGACTGGCTCGCATCGCCCGCGTCCTCCCCTGCGCCGCTTCCATCACCGGCCGGCGGCCCTCCGCATGCGGGTTGGGCGGGTGTGCGCGGCGACCAGGATGCCCGGGATACGGCCCTGGCCTTGCGTGACTGGCAGCCTCAGTGGGTCGTCATCGACCACTACGCCTTCGACGCGGGCTGGCACCAGGCCGTACGCGCAGCCCTGGGCTGCCGCCTCGCGGTCATCGACGACCTGGCCGACAGGCCGCTGGACGCGGACGCCCTGATCGACCACAACTGGAGCGCGTCCCACGCGGACAAGTACGCCGGCCGGCTCCTGCGCGCGCCGCGCTGGTTCTGCGGCCCGCGCCATGCGCTGCTCGCCCCTGCCTACCGGGACGCACCGCGCCATGTCGCCGGAGACACCGTCCGCAGCATCGGCATCTTCCTGGGCGGCACGGACCCTGGCGGCGCCTCGGCGTTGGCGCTGACGGCCTGCCGCGCGGGCGGTTTCGAGGGCCCGGTCGAGGTCGTGTCGACCTCGGCCAACCCGCAGCTGTCCTCACTGGCGCAGGCCTGCGCCCAGGATGCCAACGCCACCCTCACCGTCGACGCCCCGGACCTGGCGGCCTTCTTCACCCGGCACGACCTGCAGGTCGGCGCCGGCGGCGGCGCGACCTGGGAGCGCTGCTGCATCGGCGCGCCCACGATCGGCCTGGTCCTGGCCGGCAACCAGGCGGTGGTGGTCCCGCCGCTGGAGCGTCAGGGCGTGCTGCGCGCGGCACGCCTCGAGGGCTTTTCCGCCGATCCCGCCGTGCCGCTGCTGCAGGACGCGGTGCGTGACCTGCTGGCCGATGCGGACGTGCGGCGCGCGCTGGGCCAGCGCGCCGCAGCGCTCGTCGATGGACGCGGCGCCCAGCGCGTCGCCCTGGGCCTGATGGCCGATACGCTGCAGCTGCGCCCCGCAACGCCGGACGACGACCGCATGCTGCACCGCTGGCGCAATGACCCGGCGGTGCGCGCCGTCTCCGGCGTGCAGGACCCGATCGATTTCGAAGGGCACCGCCGCTGGCTGGCGCGCACGCTGGCCGACCCCGCGCGCTCGCTCTTCGTCGCCCAGGTGGGCGACGTGCCTGTCGGCAGCATCCGCTTCGACCGGCTCGCTTCCGGCCACCTGGAGGTCTCCCTCTACCTGGACCCGCAGCTGCAGGGCCTCGGCCTCGGCCGGCGCATGCTGCTGGCCGGCGAGCGCGCCATGCAGGCCGCCCGCCCTGGCGGCCTCACCGTCGAGGCCCAGGTGCTGCCTGGCAACACCGTCTCGCAGGCCCTGTTTGAGGCCTGCGGCTACCAGGGCGGCCCCTTGCATTACCAAAAACACGTGGGCACCCCGCCCGAACCACGAGCCTGACCGCCATGAAGATCCTCGAACGTGACATCGGCCCCGGCCACCGCCCCTACCTCATCGCCGAGATGTCGGGCAACCACAACCAGTCGCTCGAGCGGGCGCTCGAGATCGTGGACGTGGCCGCGGCCCATGGTGCGGATGCCATCAAGCTCCAGACCTACACCGCCGACACGATGACGCTGAACCTGCGCGCGCCGGGCTTCGTCATCGACGACCCCAAGAGCCTGTGGGCCGGCCGCCAGCTGTATGAGCTGTATCAGGAGGCGCACACGCCCTGGGAGTGGCACCGCCCCATCATGGACCGCGCCGCGCAGCATGGCATCCACTGCTTCAGCACGCCCTTCGACTTCAGCTCGGTCGACTTCCTCGAGTCACTCGGCGTGCCCGCGTACAAGATCGCGTCGTTCGAGAACACCGACCTGCCCCTGATCCGCCGCGTGGCGCAGACCGGCAAGCCGATCATCATGTCCACCGGCATGGCCACGGCCGCCGAGATCGACGAGGCGGTGCGCGCCGCCCGCGAGGCCGGCTGCCGTGACCTGGTCCTCCTCAAGTGCACCAGCACCTACCCGGCCACCCCCGCCAACACGCACATCGCGACCATCCCGCACATGCGTACCCTCTTCGGCTGCGAGGTGGGGCTGTCCGACCACACCATGGGCTGCGGCGTGTCGGTGGCCGCCACCGCCCTTGGGGCCACGGTGATCGAAAAGCACTTCACCCTGCGCCGGGCCGATGGCGGCGTCGACTCCAGCTTCTCGATGGAGCCCCATGAACTGCGCCAGCTGCGCGAGGAGACCGAGCGCGCCTGGCAGGCGGTGGGCGAGGTCCGCTACGGGCCGACCGAGGCGGAGATGAAGTCGCTGGCTTTCCGCCGCTCGCTGTACGTGGCGCAGGACCTCAAGACCGGCGATGTGCTCACGCGCGACAACCTGCGCTGCGTGCGCCCGGGCTTCGGCCTGCCGCCCAAGCACCTGGACAGCCTGCTCGGGCAGCGGGTCGGGCAGGACGTCAAGGCCGGCACGCCCATGGCGTGGGCGCTGCTTTCCGCCCCGGCGAACCGATGATGCGGCTGGCGTTCTCCCGCGGGCTGCACCTGCTGCTCGACCTGGCCCTGGTCGCGGCGGCCTGGTGGCTGGCGTTCTGGATCCGGTTCAACCTCGACATCCCCGAGGATTACCGCGAGGCGCTCGCGGTGACCCTGCCGATCGCGCTTGCAGCCTACGCGACCAGCCTGATCGGATGGCGGGTCTACCGCCACATCTGGCGCTACACCAGCGTCCATGAACTGGCGCGGCTGGTCTATGCGCTGGGCGTGGCCGGGCTGGTGACCGCAGCCGCGGTGCTGATGCTGCGCGTGCCGAACTTCCCGCGCTCGGTCCTGCTGCTCCATCCGATGCTGGCGCTGCTGGCACTGGGCGGCGTCCGAGGCCTCGTGCGCCTGGTGGAGGGCGGAACGCGCACCAAGGTGGAGGGCAAGCCGATGCTGCTGATCGGCTCGATCGAGGAGGCCGCCGTCGCCTTGCCGGCGCTGCGCGGCGCGAGGCAGTGGACCGCGATCGGCATCGTGAGCCCTGTCGCCGACGAGCGGGGCCGCTTCGTTCAAGGCATCGAGGTCCTTGGCATCCTGCGGGACCTGCCGGCCATCGCCCGCGAAACCAGTGCAGCGGCCGCCCTGGTGGTCAGCGCGCCCGGCTCTGATGTGCGGCGTGCCGCACTCATGGGGGCCAGCGAGGCCGGCGTCCCGCTCCTGACCATGCCCAAGCCGGACGACTGGCTGCGCGCCGAGCCCCAGGCCCTGCGCAAGGTGGCGCTCGACGACCTGCTCGGCCGCACCCCCGTGCAACTCGACGTCGCCGGCCTGTCCGAGATGATTTCCGGTCAGACGGTGCTGGTCACCGGCGCCGGCGGCTCCATCGGCTCCGAGTTGTGCCGGCAGATCGCGCGCCTGGGCGCGGCCCGCCTGGTCTGCGTAGACGTCTCCGAGTACGCCATCTACGCCCTGGAGCAGGAGCTGCGCGAGGCGCACCCGCAGCTGCAGGGCGTCTACTACACCGCCAACGTGCGCGAGCCCGAGCGCCTGCGCGCCATCCTCCAGCGCCACGCGCCCTCGGTGGTGTTCCATGCTGCCGCCTACAAGCATGTGCCGCTGATGGAGCAGCTCAATGAGGTGGAGGCGCTGCGCACCAACGTGCTGGGCACGCTCAACGCCGCCCAGGTGGCGGGCGAGTGCGGCGTGCGCCGCTTCGTGATGATCAGCACGGACAAGGCGGTCAACCCGACCAACATCATGGGCGCGAGCAAGCGCCTGGCCGAACTGGTGGTGCAGGCGGTGGCGGCGCAGAACCCGGGTACGCAGTACGTGTCGGTGCGCTTCGGCAACGTGCTGGGCTCGAGCGGTTCGGTGGTGCCCTTGTTCACGGCGCAGATCGCCAAGGGCGGGCCGGTGACGGTCACCCACCCGGAGATCGTGCGCTACTTCATGACCATTCCGGAGGCTGCGCAGCTGGTGCTGCAGGCCGGCCTCATGGGCCGCTCGGGCCAGATCTTCGTGCTGGACATGGGCGAGCCGGTCAAGATCCTCGAACTCGCCCGCATGATCATCCGGCTCTCGGGCAAGACCGAGGAGGAGATCCCGATCACCTTCAGCGGCCTGCGCCCCGGCGAGAAGCTGTACGAGGAGCTGCTGGCCGACGACGAGACCACCGAGCCCACGCCGCACCCCAAGCTGCGGGTGGCGCGGGTCTCGGGGCTTCAGTCGCTGGACCTGGGCGC
>JACCDX010567462.1_pt1 | contig 24138 bp, 17 predicted proteins | sample 7449681 | NCBI WGS metagenome assembly JACCDX01 (sample SAMN15323450, study PRJNA562643) | freshwater metagenome | isolation source: river surface water | place: USA:Blue River Watershed | collected 2017-08-18
AAAAGGACCGGCCGCCTTCGCGAGAAGACGGCCGGTGTTTTAATGGTGGAGCCTATCGGGCTTGAACCGACGACCTCTTGCATGCCATGCAAGCGCTCTACCAACTGAGCTAAGGCCCCTTGAAAAGGGAGAGTGAGCAAAGATGCGGGCGGGGGGAGGGTCAACGCTTTTTTCCGACCGAAGCCCAATAACGCGTTGCCAAGGCACATTCCTGCCGTTGCCTTCGTTTTGTGGAAGATTCCGCCGACACCCCCTCGCCGCCCGAACCGGGCGCCTCCCGGGGCCTGCGCGTCGAATCCGAGTTCATCGAAAGCCTCCCGGTCGCCCATTGGGAGGGCGACATCGAGCTGGTGGAATCCGTCAAGGCCGCCGAGAAGGCCGTCGCCCGGCTTGCCCAGGAGCGCGTGCTCGGCTTCGACACGGAGACCCGGCCGGTCTTCGGCCGCCCCTCCTACATCTTCAAGGTCCGCGACCGGGCCGGCCGGGCCGACAAGGTCATCGCCGCCGAGAGCAAGGCGAGCCGCGAGCTCGGTCACCTGATGCGCGGCAAGAGCATCGAGGAGTCCTACCTCTGGGTGAACGGCAAGGTCTCCTTCCCGGGGCATTACGTCCGCGCCGGCGACACCATCGAGATCGAGCCGCCCAAGAACCTGCCCGCGATCCTGCAGCTGGCCGGCGAACACTGCGTCTACATCTTCCGCCTGCACGGCCCGATGCGTCAGCCGCTGCTGCATTGCGGCGGCCTGGCGCCCGTCTTCCCGCTGCTCTGCAACCCGCGCCAGGCCAAGGTCGGCGTGGCCGTCCGCGACGACGTGAAGAACCTGCAGGCGCGCGCCCCCTTCGACAGCCGCGGCTTCATCGATATCGCCGACTTCACCAAGAAGGCGGGCATCGAGAACACCGGCCTGCGCGCGCTCGCCGCCCATTACCTCAACCGGCAGATGAAGAAGTCCAAGAAGGTCCAGACGTCGCACTGGGACGAGGAACTGCAGGACAACCAGATCCAGTACGCGGCCAACGACGCCTGGTACAGCCGCGAGCTCTTCCTGGAACTCGAGAAGCGCGGCATCGCCCCGCGCTTCGCCTAAGCGGGCCGCGATGGACGCCGCCGACCAAGCCCGCGCGCTCGGATTGGACGGGACCAGCCGGCACCTCTTCCTCTGCGTGAAGTCGTCCGACCAGGCCTGCTGCGCCGGCGAGGTCGCGGCGCGCTCGTGGGATTTCCTCAAAGGCCGGCTGAAGGAGCTCGGGCTGGCCGAGCGCGGCGGCGTCCAGCGCACCAAGGCGGACTGCCTGCGCGTCTGCGTCCAAGGCCCCGTCGCCGTGGTCTACCCTGAAGGCATCTGGTACCGCGACTGCACGCCGGCGAACCTCGAACGGATCATCCAGGAACACCTGATCGGCGGACGCATCGTCGCGGACCTGCGCTTCGCGGGACCCGCGACGCGTTGATCGCCGGCCGGATGACGGCGCCCTTGCGCCCGCGGGAGCGGCGGCGGCGCGGCCTGCGGTTAAGCCGATGGCGGGCTATGCAAAGCATAGCCCGTCATCACCGCTGGAAAGCGGCCCGAGCGCCGCCGGTGAAGACCAAAACCCCTTGAAGGCGCTTGCCGAGGACCAACATGGATATCGCCATGAAAGACACCCTCCTCCTGACCCTCCTCACCCTCCTCGCCTCGACCGGCTGCGCCTCGCAACCGGTCGTCCAGAGCCGCGGCAGCCTGCGCGAGTTCGCCAAGCAGGGCGCGACCTATCACCTGGATGCCGGCCGCGCCGGTCTCGGTGAAGACGACGTGCGCGGACTCCGGGAACGCCTGCGGCAGGCCGGCCTGACCCCCGCCGCGGCGGATACCGCCAAACTGGTCGTCACGCTGTCGAGCGAAGCGCAGACCTCGGCGGAACGCCGGCATACCGGGGGCAAGAACGGCGTCGCCTACGACCACCGGATCGACGAACGCCGTCTGACGCTCACCGTGGCCGAGAACCGCGCCGGGGCCGGCCTGAGCCGGACGGAGCGCCGGCATACCGGGGGCAAGAACGGCGTCGCCTATGACCACCCGGTCGGTGAGCGCGGTATCATCCTGGAAGTCACCGCGACCCACGTGACCTCGACCTCGGCGGAAAAACTGCTCAAGGAGGCCCTCGCCGCCCTCGGCGACTAAGCCGGGAAACCGGCGCCCGCAAGGCGGAGCCGGCCTCGACCGGACTCCGCCTTTTCTTTGCCAAGGGCAGGCGGTGGCTCAGGCCAGTCGGCCGAGACGCGGACGACCTTCGGCCGCGGGCTTGTACCACTCCTCCTGCGACTCCTCGACCCGGACCTTGCCGCCGGTCTTCTCATGATTGAGCCGCCAGCTGTGCAGCGACTCGAAGGCGGCGTGGTCGATGTAATCGACGTCGAGATCGACGTCGACGGAGGCGCCGGCCGGAAGCGCGGAGAGCTCGAAGTTGAGTTTGGGGACGCAGGCGAAGGTGAGCGTGCCGCGGATGGCGACCTTCCAGACGTCGCCCTCCTGGCGCTTCTCGACCTTGACGCTCGAAAGCCGGCGGATGGCGTAGAAGACGGAGACGGCCACGCCGAGGCCCACGCCGGCCAGCAGGTTGACGCACGTGACGCCCGCGACGGTGACCCAGTAGATGCGGACCTCATGGTGGACGGTCAGCTCGCGGATGTGGTGGAGGTTGACGAGGTTGATGCCGACGTGGACGAGGAGACCGGCCAGCACCGCCAGCGGGATGCTCTCGATCAGGGCGCCCAGGAAAAGCACGCAGAGCAGGATCCAGACGCCATGGAAGACGGCCGACCAGCGGGAAACCCCGCCGGCGGCGATATTGGCCGAGGATCGCACGATGACGCCGGTGATCGGCAGGCCGCCGAGCAGGCCGGAGACGAGATTGCCGGCGCCTTGGGCGGTCAGCTCCTTGTCGAGGTTCGACCGCGGGCCGCTGTGCAGCTTGTCGGTGGCGACGGCGCAGAGGAGCGACTCGATGCTGGCGATCACGGCCAGGGTGAGGACCGCGACGATGAAGACGCCCCATTCGGCCGGCAGCTTCAGTTGGGTGAAGGCCAGGGTCTCCGGCAGGTCGACACGCTTGACGTCCATCTTCGCCACGAGCGACACCGCGGTGCCGGCCACCACGGCGACCAAGGGGCCAGGGATGGCGCGGACGGCGGGCCAGGGAAGTTTCTTCCAGACGACGAGCACGGCGATGGTCAGCACGCCGAGGATGGTGGCGTCCAGGTTCAGCGCGCCCAAACGGGCCGGCAACGCCATCAGGTTAGCCAGCGGGGCGCTGGCCGGGGATCCGCCCAGGAGCACGTGAGACTGGGCCAGGGCGATGGAAATCCCGATGCCCGCCAGCATGCCATGGACGACGGAAGGCGCGATCACCAGGGTCCCGCGGGCGACCTTGAGGAAACCCAGCAGCAACTGGACGGCGCCGGCGCAGGCCGTGGCGAGGCAGACGACCTCCCAGCCGAGTTGCTGCACCAACCCGAAGACCACCACGGTCAACCCGGCCGCCGGCCCGGAGACCTGCAACGGGGAGCCGGCCAGCAGGCCGGTGACGATGCCGCCGGCGACCGCGCCGATGAGTCCCGCGATCACGGGAGCCCCGGAAGCGAGGGCGATGCCCAGCGACAGCGGGACGGCGACGAGGAAGACGACAAGGGAGGCGGGCAGATCGCGGCGGAGGTCCATAGGGGCGAGCACCAACGATAGCGTTCACCCCCCGCTGTCAATGGCGGACGCCCCCGGGCCGAAACGGCCGCACGACTGTCGCCGGACCGTGACATCGCACCGTGTCCGGCTCAGCGGAGGGCGGACAGGCGGCGACGGGCCTCATCGAACAGCTGACCATGGAGGCCCTCGTAACGCTCGCGGATGAGCCGACGCTCCTCCTGATTGGCCGCGGTCCAGGATTGCTTCAAGGTCTCGAGCTCCTGCTCAGATCGGGCCCAGCGGGGCTCTTTGATCATCGCCTCAAAGACGTCCTCCGCCGCTTTGCTGACACCGAAGAGACGGGACTGATCGGCAAACCCCGACTCCTTGACCCAGGTGAGAAACTCGTCCTGCTTCGCTTCCTCCCAGTCCTCCAGAAACCGTGGCCCTAGCTCGGGCGCGTCCGGCAGGATATTGCCGGCTTCGTCCAATCGGATCTTCGCCGAACTCCGCACCGGATGGCCGGCCTTCGTCCGGATTGTTTTAGCGTCCGTCGCCCGGGTGGCTTCACCGGGACGGGCGGCGGACGGATGCGTCCGACCGAAGAAAGCCAAGGCGCCGACCACCAATCCGACGACGCAGCCCAGTCCGAGCAGGAAGCCGGAGCGGACCTCACGGTCGGGGGCAAGCTCCGGGGACATGCGCCGACTCTACGCGGACCCCGCCGGGAGCAAAGCCGAAACACGGGGCGTTGACCCCTCGCCTCGCCGGGCTATGCCCATCCGGATGGAGCTCACCGCCATCCACTACGCCCTGCTGTTCACGGCGGGGCTGTCGGGCGGTTTCATCGACGCCATCGCGGGCGGGGGCGGGCTGATCACCGTGCCGACGCTCCTGGGGGTCGGCCTGCCCCCGCAGCTCGCGCTCGGGACGAACAAGGCGCAGAGCTCCTGCGGCACGATCATCGCCGTGACCCGCTACGCGCGCGCCGGACTGGTCGGCTGGACGGAGGTCCGCCTGGCCGCCGCGCTCGCGTTCCTCGGCTCGATGGCCGGAGCGTGGACGCTCACCCTGATCGGGAACGACGCGCTCCGACGGATCATCCCATGGATGCTGCTCGCCGTCGTGATCTACGTGGCCCTGAGCCCGCGGCTGGGCGCGCAGGCGACGAAGGCGCGGGTCGACGCCACCCTCTTCGGCTGGACCTTCGGGCTTTCGCTCGGTTTCTACGACGGCTTCTTCGGCCCGGGCACCGGGGCCTTCTGGATCCTCGGCCTCGTGACCTTGCTCGGGCAGGAACTCACGCGGGCCAACGCCTTCACGAAGGTCGTGAACCTAGCGAGCAACCTCGGCTCGCTCCTCGTCTTCGCGGCCCATGGCCAGGTCGCGCCGTGGGTCGCGCTGGCCATGATCGCCGGGCAGCTCATCGGGGCCCGCCTCGGTTCCGGGCTCGTGCTCAGGCACGGTGCCGGACTCATCCGCGGCGTCTTCATCGTGGTCGTGCTCGCGCTGGTGCTGAAACTGCTCTGGCTGGCCTGATGGACCGGCGCCCCCCCGGGGGGCAGGTTCGGTCAGACCGTCCCCTCGCTCTCGCGCAGGCGCCACTCCAGCTGTTCCTCGGTGAGCACGGCCTCCGCCTCGCCGATCAACCGCCGGGCGTACGCTTCGGTCCGGATCATCCGGATACGCGCCGCCAGCGAGGTCAGCCGCTCCGACAGGTCCCCGTAATGCAGGCTCCGCCGGTTCGCGCTGCTGCCTTGGCGCAGCGAGCTGAGGTAGCCGGCGGTCAGCGGGACGCTCAGGGACAGGAAGTCCAGGATATGGTTGAACAGGACCCGGTGGTCGCGAAGGAACGCCCACTCGCCCAGCGGCAGCCGCTGCACCCCCATGTGCAGCAACGCGGCGATGACGATGCACGGGGACATCTGGGCGGCGAAGCTGCCGAGCTTGCGCAGCTTGCGGCACTCCTCCGCGGCGGCGGACTGGCGCGACTTGAAATACCTGGCCTGCGCTTCCAGGTGCTCGGCGACATACTCCTCGCGGCCGACCTGCCAGGTCCGGGGCGGATTTTCCCGGCGGATCTCCAGCGCCAGCGTGCGGGCGAACAAAGCCCATTCGGGGCGGTGGCGGCCGATCGGCAGATGCAAGGGATCCGTGAAGTCGCGGGCCGCCCGCAGCCCGCGGGCGATCTCGGAGGCGAAGCGGAGCTCCAACCAGCGGGCCTGCGCCCGGTCGCGGCGGTTGCCGCGCTGGATGAACCAGGCCGCGGTCGTGAAGCCCACCTTGGCCACCACGATCGCCGCCAGCAACACCCCCGCCCAAGGGATGGTGCTCGTCGCGGCGCCCAGCAGGGTGGCGAAATAGAAGAAGCGCGTGGAGCGGCTGAGCCGCTCGCGGAACGCGGTGCCGATCGAGTAGGCCTCCTCGTCCAACCGGGCGAACAACGCCTGGGAATCCTCGCGTTCCTTGCGACGGGTCAGCAACGCGAGGGTCGAGACGAGGTGGGTCGTATGGAAGGACGGCGCCAGGTCGCGGGCCGTCGCCAAGGCCTCCGCCGGGGCGGGGGCGAGGACGAAGACGGGCTTCTCGGTGGCGCGGGCGAAAGCGCACGAATCCCCCGTGCCTCCGACCCCCTTGGCCGGGAGGCCGTCCCAGACGGCCAGCAGGGCGTCGCTACCCTCGACCAGCATGACCCCGGCGTCATAATAGCACCCGGGGTCGCCGGAGGCCTGGCTGACGACACGCCAGGAACCGCCGTTGACCCCGTCGATGGCGCGCCGGATGGCGACGTGCGCCCGACGCCAATCCGCGAGCCGGGCAAGTCCGTCAGCCCCGGCCTTGAAATCGGCGGAGATGCCATCGGTCGGGACGTCTTCGAGCGAGGTCGGCAGCGGCTTGGCCAGGAGAAGGTGGACCGGCAGGCCGAGCTCGTGGGCGCACTCGATGAAGAGCAGGTCGGCCCCGAAGCTGATCGAGCAATAGACGTTGAGCCGGCCGCCGCGTCGACCCGCCTCGGCGGCGAAACGCTCCAGGCAAAGCCGGATGGCCGGGCGCAGGCCTTCCTCGTCGGCCAGATGACGGTGGCCGACGAAACCTAGCACGAACTCGGGTTGGGGCTTCATCGGCGAGGGTCGCCCCGCGCAGGGGGTGCAGACGTTGGATAGGCGGGCGCGCCGGGGTGTCAAACGACTAGGCGGCGCAAATGCCGGAAACAGGGAAACGCCGCGGCGGAATTTCCTTTCGGCAGGGCGTATGGACTATTAAACAAGGGCCCGCCCGGCATGCCCGCCTCCGATCCGATCAGCGCGACCACCTACCGGTGCTTCATCAGCTATCGCCACGCCGATAACCACACGGAAGGGCGGCGGTGGGCGACCTGGTTGCACCAGCGGCTGGAGAAATACCCGGTGCCACCTTCCTTGGTGGGGACGACGAATCTCCGCGGGAAGCCCGTACCGCGCAGCATCTTCCCGGTCTTCCGGGACGAGGATGAGCTGCCGGCGGACGCGGACCTCAGCACGCCCATCCTGCGCGCGCTCGACCACAGCCTCGGCATGGTCGTCATCTGCTCGCCGCGGGCCCGCGCCTCCCGCTTCGTCGACGACGAGGTCCGGCTCTACAAGCGCGCCACAAGGGGCGAACGGATCCTCGGGCTGATCATCGCGGGCACGCCGGACACCGCGGGGCAGGCCGAGGACACCTGCTTCCCGCGCGCCTACCTGCACCGGACCGATCAAGCCGGCCAGGTCCTGCCCGAAGCGGAGCTTCCGCTGAACCTCGTCGACCTCCGGACCCATGACGGGCAGGAAGGCTGGACGGACGAGGAGCACCACCGCGCGGCGCTCACGGCCGCCGGCGTGGACGAGATCGAGGAGGACGTCGCGGTCGACGGCTTCACGAGCCATCTGGAGGAGCAGTTCCTGGTGGTGGTGGCGCACGTGCTCGAGGTGCCCGCCGCGACCCTGGCCGAACATCACCACCGCTACCAGGCGGAGCTGGGCCGGGCTCGCCTCCGGTCGCGGCTGATCTGGGGGAGCGCCCTGCTGCTGCTCGCCTTGGCGGCGTGGCAAGGGATCCGTCTCTCGGTGGAACAAGGCGCGGCGGCCGGCGCCGCGGCCCAAGCCGCCGACGCCCAATCCCAGCTAGCCCTCGAACGCAAGACCCAGCTCGAGACCGAAGAACGCCGCACCCGGGCCGCGCAAGCCGAGAGCGACTTCGCGCAGGCCTTGGCTCAGCAAAGTTTGCCGAGCTCGTCCGCCCAGCTCATCGAGGAGAAGATCCGCAGCGCGGCCGGACTCGGCCATGCTCCCGCGCAGGTCGCGCTCGGGCAGCGCTTGCAAGGCCGCCCGGGCGGACCCGAGGAGGCCATCGACTGGTTCACCAAGGCCGCCAAGCAAGGCCATGCTCCCGCGATGGAGGCGCTGGGCCTCGCCTACCGCGATGGGCGGGGCGTGGCGGCGGATCGCGCGCGGGCGGAAAACTGGCTGCGTCAGGCCGCCGACCTGAAACTGGGGTCCGCCCAGTTCGAGCTCGGGCGACTGCTGAAGTACGGCGGCGCCGCCGCGGAGGCCCCGCGCTGGCTCGAACTCGCGGCCCAAGGCGGCCATCCGGGCGCCCAGTTCGAACTCGGCACCTTGCTGCTCGGCGCCGGGGGCGCTCCTGAAATGGCGGCCGGTCGTCGCTGGCTCGAGGCCGCCGCGAAACAAGGCCTTGCCGAGGCGCAGCGCGAGCTGGGCCTTTCCTTGGCGCGCGGGCAAGGAGGTCCGGTCGACATCCTGCCGGCCTTGCGCTGGCTGCAGGCGGCCGAAGGCAAAGGCGACCAGGTGGCGGCCAAGGAACTGGCCCGCCTCTTCAAGGAGGAAACCAGCCTCCCGAAAAACCGGGCGGAGGCCTTGCAGTGGCATCTGGCGCGCGCGGCCGCCGGCAACGCCGTCTCGCAGAACATCGTCGGCCTGGCCTACCGCGACGGACTCGACGTACCCGTGGACCTGAACAAGGCCGGCGACTTCCTGGACAAGGCGGCGACGGCCGGGCTCCCCGAGGCGCAGTACCACCTCGGCGAACTCTTCGCGAAAGGCCTGACGCGGCAGCATCGCCCCACCCTGGAGTTCCAGTGGAAGGAACGGGCCGCCCGCCAAGGCCATCTGCAGGCCATGCACGATGTCGCCCAGCTTTATTTCAGCGGCTTCAAATCGGCGATCACCGACCCGCAGGACACGGAGTGGGTCCGGCAGACGGGACTGGGTACCGCGGCCGGTGAGCCGGCCGGGATGGAATGGCTGACCAAGGCGGCGGAGGGTGGTCACGTGCGCGCCAGCCTGGACCTGGGCCGACGACTCCTGGTCAAATCCGCGGCCGGCAAGGATCCCGCCGTGGCCGCGCAGGCCCAACGCTGGCTGACCAAGGCCGCCGAGCAAGGCGAGGCGGAAGCCCAGCGCACCCTGGGACTCTTGCTCTATCCGACCGACAAGGTGGCCGCGCTCGGCTGGATCCGCAAAGCCGCCGAGCAAGGCGAGACCTTGGGGCAATTCACGCTCGGCATCGCCTTGCGGGATGGCCACGGCCAGAAGCCCGACCGGACCGAAGCCATCCGCTGGCTCGGGTTGGCGGCGGCCAAAGGCCAGACCGAGGCGGAGTTCGCCCTGGCCATGCTCCTGCTGGAGTCGACGAGCGGGGCGGAGACCGCCCAGGGCGCCGGCTGGTTGCGCAAGGCCGCCGAGCAAGGCCATGCCCCCGCGCAACTCCAGCTCGGGGAAATCCTGCTGAGCGGCGTCGGCGTCAAGCCCGACGTCCAGGAAGCCTATCAGTGGCTGCTGATCGCCGCCGCCAACCCGCAAGGGCTTTCCCGCGAGCAACGGAACGCCGCGACAAGCCGACTGAACGTGGTCGCCGGACGACTCACCCCCGCCCAGCGGCTCGCCGCCCAGCAAGCGGCGACGCTGTTCAGCCCGGCCGCGCCGTCGCGATGAAACCACCCGACGCATGAGCGCCCCTCGCCCGATCTTCTGGTGCCACATCCTCAGCGACCAGTCGCAGGGAAACTCCACGGGCGACCTCTGGGCCGACTGGCTTGAGCGCGAGCTCGCGGGCTTCGTCATCCCCGCGAAGCTGGTGGGTCGTCGCAACCTGCGCGGCGAGGTCATCCCCGCGGGTCGGCTGCCGGTCTGCGTCACCAAGTCCCGGAAAGACCCGGCCGCGCTCATCGACGACGCCCTGGCCGACCAGCTCGATCGCAGCCTGAACCTCGTCGTGCTCTGCTCACCCTGGGCGACCCGCTCGCCGCTGGTCGATCAGGTCGTGCGGACCTACAAGATGTCCGGCCGCTCCAGCCGCCTGCTGGCCGCCATCATCGCGGGCATCCCGCATGCGACCGGCGAGCAGGCGGCGCAGGAATGCTTCCCCGCGGCGACCCGCTTCAACGTCGATGAGCAGGGCGAACTGCTGACCACGCCGGCGGAGCCGATCGCGGCCGACTTCCGGACCGCCGACGGTGGCGAGGGCTGGACGGATCCGGAGGCCTACCTCGAAGCCCTGCAAACCGGCGGCACCTCCGAGGAGGAGGCGGAACGTCTCACCCGGGCCTACGAGGAGCGGCTCCGGCTGATGAAGCTGAAGATCGTGGCCGGCGTGCTCGGCGTAAGCCTCGGCGAACTGACGGAGCGCGACCTCGCCCACCAGCAGCAGGTCGCGGCCCAGCGGAAGCGGCAAGCCGCGATCCGTTACGGCCTGATCGGCCTGATCGGCGTGGTCGGCCTCGTGGCCGGCGGCCTGGCTTGGCGAAGCCACCTCAACGCCGCGGCAGCCAAAAAACAGGAGGAGGAGGATAAGAAGGCGGCGCTCGCGGCGCAACAGGCGATCGAACAGACGAAGAAAGAGGCCGAGACGACCCGGCCCATCCGGCTCAACGAGGAAGCCATCCAGTTGCTGGTGGAGAACACCCCCGCCAGCCTGGCCCTGGCCAAGACCAAGTTACTCGAAGCCGCCGAGCTGGGCTCCGTACCGGCCCGCTACAACCTCTCCCGGCTCCTCCTCGGTCAGAACGACCCGGCCGGCATCAAGTGGCTGGAGGAGGCCGCGGCCCAAGGCAGCCTGGAAGCGAACAACTACCTCGGCATCTGTCACCTCAACCGTCTCTTCGGCCGGGAGGGTGGCCTCGCCGAGGCTAGCCGGCTCTTCCAGATCGCCGCCGAGCAAGGCTACACCCCCGCGATGATCAACCTCGGCCAGGTCGCCGAGCGCGGGGCGCCGGGACTCGGCGGGGTCCGCGGAGCGGCGCTGTGGTACGAACGCGCGGGCAAGAAAGGCGAAGGGATGGGCTGGTTCAAGCTCTACCAATTCCTCTCCGTCGGACGCGAGGAGCTCACGCGCGACGTGGGTGCCGCCCTGACCTACCTGCGGCAAGCCGCCGAACTGGGGCATCCGGAGGCGCAATGGACGCTCGGCCATCTCCTGCTCAAAGGCCAGGGCATGGCGGCGGATGGTCAGGCGGCGGTGAACTGGTTCCACCGCCTGACCCAGCAGCGGACGGACCCGCGGTACGCGGACCTGGGCCGGATCGAACTGGCCAAGATGTACCGCGACGGCCAGCTCAAGAAATCCGAGACCGAAGGCGGGGACCGCGCCATGGCGATCCGCATCTTCACGCAACTGGCGGAGCGCGGCAACGCCAGCGCCGCCTTCCAACTGGGCGAGACCTACGGCGACCCGCGCTCCCCGGTGGCGGACGAGGCCACGGCGGCGCGCTGGTACCGCAAGTCGGCCGAGCTGGGCTCCGACGAAGGCCAGCTGCACATGTCGCGGCGGCTGATCCAAGGGCTCACGGAGCAACTCGCGTTCCATACGGCCACGCGGTGGCTGAACTCCCGCGAGGGGCTTCCGCCGACGGACCAGCCCTACCCCAACCTCTTCCTCGACCCGCGGCACGGCGTCGCCTCCGCGGCCGCCGATCGTCAAGCCGCCGAGCAGTGGCTGACCGCGGTGGCGCGTTCCAACTCCGAGCACCGGAACCGGGCGCTCGTGACGTTGGCCGAGTTCTTCCTGCGGCGCGACCTGCACCCGACGGACCGTTTCCCGGAGGCCTGGGAGGCGCTCCAGCAGGCGGCGGCGAACAAGGACGCCCTCGCCCAGGCGATGCTGGCGGAACTTCACGCCGAAGGGCGGCCGCCGCAGCTGACGGCCGATCCGGCCAAGGCCGCCGAGCTCCGCGAGCTCTGCCTGGCCGCCGGCCGGCCGGAGGCACGCAACTACGTCCTGCAACGGGAGCAAGAGCGCGCCCGACGCGCGGCGGGCGCGGCGAAAATCGCGCCGGACTACCTCAAGGCGATGCTGCTGGCCGCCCAGCGTGGCCACCCTCAGGCCCTCACCGAACTCGGCTTGCATCACCTCCACTTCGACCAGGTCGAGGGCACCCCGTTGCCGCTGGACCTGGCCAAGGCCGCCCAGAGCCTGACGCCGGGTGCGCTGGCCGGTGATTCCCTCGCCCTCATGGGACTCGGCCTGACGTACCAGAAAACCAAGGACCTGCCCAACCGCTTCAAGCTTCACCTCAAGGCCGCCAACAACGGCGACCAGCCGCTCGCGCAGCTCTGGGTCGGCGCGGCCTGCGAACAAGGGCTCGGCACCGCCGTCGATTTGGTCGAAGCCGACAAGTGGTATCAGCTCGCCGCGAAGCAAAAACAGGAAGGCAGCGCGGAGGGGCGCCGCCGCATCGAAGCGCGGATGTCCGCCGAGCAATTGGTCGAGGCCCGGCGCCGCGCCGATGCCTACCAGCCCTTGAAGGCGCCGGTGGCCGAGAGCGCGCCGGCCAACCTCCCGAAGTAAACCGTCGCCGGGCGCAGCCTCACTTCAAGACCTGCTCGATCGCCGCCTTCAGTTCGGCGGAGTCGGGCTCGACGCCGGACTCGAAGCGGGCGAGCAGCTTGCCGTCGCGCGAGATGAGGAACTTGTTGAAGTTCCAGGTGACGGGACCGGGGCGACCGGCCTCCTTGCCGGTGAGCGCGACGAAGAGCGGGTGCGCGGCGGCGCCTTGGACGGAGACCTTGGCGAAGAGCGGGAACGTCACGTTGAAGCGCGTGGAGCAGAACTTGCGGATCTCGGTCTCGGTGCCGGGCTCCTGCCCGCCGAAGTCATTGCAGGGGAAGCCGGCGACGACGAGGCCCTTGTCCTGGTAGGCTTTCTGCAAGGCCTGCAGACCCGCGTACTGGCGGGTGTAGCCGCAGGCGCTGGCGACGTTCACGACGAGGATGGCCTTGGCCTTCAGGGCACCGAGCGAGGTGGGTTGACCGTCGATGTCCTTCACGGGGATGGTGAGCAGATCGGGGGCGGCGGTGGCGGAGTTCATGAGGAAGCAGGCGACGAGCAGGGCGAGGGTGCGCATGGGATGTCCCTAACCAAAGGCTTTCGGCCCGCTTGGCAAATTCCCGCAGGCCCCCGCGGAACTTATTCACAGCCGGCGGGGTCGGTTGACCCTGTTCCGAGCCCGGACTAAGCCCTTTTCCGCCGTCACCCCCGGCCGCCCCATGCCTACCCTGCTCCGCACCGTCTGCCTGTCCCTGTTCTGCGCTTTGACCGCCCGGGCTGAGCCGACCCCCATCTTCGATGGACGCACCTTGACCGGCTGGGAAGGCGACACCGCGACGACCTGGCGCGTGGTCGACGGCTGCATCGAGGCGGGGAGCCTGGAGCGCAACCAACCGCGCAACGAATTCCTGGCCTGGCGCGAGGAACTCGCGAACTTCGACCTGACGCTGCGCTGGAAGGTCGAGGGCACCAAGGGCTTCGTGAACGGCGGCGTCCAGCTGCGTTCCCGGCGGGTGCCTTCACACCATGAGATGGTCGGGTATCAGGCCGACCTCGGGGCGGGCTACGACGGCGGGCTCTATGACGAAAGCCGGCGCAACCGTTTCCTCGCCCAACCCGACGCCGCGACGAAGGCGCAGGCGCTCAAGCCCGCCGGCGAGTGGAACACCTACCGCATCCGGGCCGAAGGCCCGCGCATCCGGATCTGGCTCAACGGCGTCCAGACCGTCGACTACGTCGAGACCGATCCGTCGATCCCGCTGAGCGGCCAGGTCGCGGTGCAGATCCATGGCAATGCTTTCGCGGTGGTCCGCTACAAGGATATCGTGCTCGAGAAACTGCCGGACTCGCCGAACGCGACCACGAAGGCGCCGGCCGGCGCGCGCCCCCCGGCCATCGATGGCCCGCTCTTCAACGGCCGCGACCTGACCGGCTGGGGCGGCGAGGCCGCCGCTTCCTGGACCGTCGAGGACGGCGCCCTGGTGAGCAACGGCGTGCCGCAGCCGCGCGACAGCTGGCTGCGCACCGACCGGGAGCTGGAGAATTTCGACCTGACCTTCCAGGCGCGCACGCTGGGCCGGGTGGGGACGGGCCTCTTCTTCCGCAGCGCGGCGGAACCGGGCAAGCGCATCCTCGGGTGGCAGGTCGACATCGGGCCGGGGCTGGACGGCGGACTCTACAAGGAAGGGCCGCAAGGCGGCCTGATCTCCTACCCTGACAAAGCCAAACTGAACGGCGTGGCGAAGACCGGCGACTGGAACACGTACCGGATCCGGGCCGAGGGTCGGCGCCTGCGGACCTGGGTGAACGGGATCGCGATGCAGGACCACGAGGAGAAAGGTGCTCGCCGGACCCGGGGCGTGATCGCGTTGGAGTTGTCGCCGGGCAGCACCGGGCGCGCCGCCTTCAAGGATTTCCGGCTCGAGGTCCTGCCGGACTCGACGGAAGCCGCCACCGAGACGACAGCGGACGGGCCGCTGGGGCGGATGACCGACCGCATCGCGGCCCGCCCCCGCCCCACCCCGTTCGCGGACGGACGGTTCCGCGCCGACCCGGAGGACGTCGTGGTGTTCACGGGCGCGGAGAACATGGTCATCGAGCAGAACACCGGCGCGCTGGAGAGCCTGCTGACCGCCCGGCTGGGGGCGCAGACGCCGAAGTTCCGCCACCTCGGCTGGGAGGGCGACACCGTCTTCCGGCAGAACCGCATGATGGAATGGGGTAACTGGGAGCAGAACCTCCGGGGCGCGGGCGCGACGACCGTGGTCACCTGGTTCGGGCAGGTCGAGGCGCTGGACCCGACGCGTACGCCGGAGGCGTTCGCCGAGGCTTACGAGAAACTGCTGATGGAGTTCGCGCAGGTGACGCCGAGGATCATCGTGCTCGGGCCGCCGCCCTTCGAGAAACCGCGCGACCCGCGGGTGCGAGACAACACCGGACTGAACCCGCGTCTGGTCCGGTTCGCGGGCGCCGCCGAGGCCATCGCCCGGCGCCACGGCTTCATGTATGTCGACCTGCTTGGGCTCAAGGCGGCCGCGGGTGAGACGCTCACGCGGGACGGGCTCCACTTCACGGCGGCGGGCGCCCGCCTCGTCGGGGCCGCCGTCGCGGACCGGCTGGTGCCCGGCGCGGGTGAGCCCGGCGAGAGCTTGCGCGCGGCGATCGTCGAGAAGAACCGTCTGTGGTTCGACACTTGGCGCTGCATGAACTGGGCCTTCGCCTACGGCGACCGTACCACGCAGCCGTTCGCCAAAGGCGCGCCCGACCACCCGAGCTTCGTGGATGAGCTCCGGCAACACCAACCGCGGCTGGCGCACGCCGATGCGGTCATCCGCGCCCTCGTCACCGACCGGCCGGCGCCGGCCAATCCGCCGGCCTTGCCGCTGCGCGCCGACCCGCCGGCCCCGACGCCGGCCGAGCAGCTCGCGGGTTTCAAGGTGCGCCCCGGCTTCAAGGTCAACCTCTTCGCCGACGAGTCCCTCGGCGTGATCCGCCCGGTGCAGATCCGCTGGGACGAGCGCGGCCGGCTCTGGGTCGCGTGCACGCCGGCCTACCCGCAGCTGCAACCCGGCGAGCATGGTCGCGATTTCATCCTCGTGCTCGAGGATGCCGACGGCGACGGGAAGGCGGACAAATCATGGCGGTTCGCGGAGGGTCTGACGATGCCGCTCGGCTTCGAGTTCGCCCCGGTCGAAGCCGGCGGCGGACTCTACGTCGTCGAGAGCACCCAGCTCGTGCACCTGCCGGATCGCGACGCGGACGGCAAAGCCGACGGACGCACGACGATCCTCAGCGGGTTCGGCACGGGCGACACGCACCAGGACGCCAACTCGCTGCGCTGGGGGCCGGATGGGTGCCTCTGGTTCACCCAAGGCTACCATATCTGGTCCTACGTCGAGACACCCCACGGCCTCGCGGAGCTCAACCGCAGCGGCGTCTGGCGCTTCAACCCGCGGACCCTCCGGCTGGATTCGTTCCTGAACGAAAGCGCGGCGGGCCTGAACTGCTGGGGTACGGCCTGGGATGACCAGGGCCAGATGTTCCACGGCAGCGGGGCCGACCATGCGCTGTGGCATTCCACGCCCGGGCTCATCCCGACGCTGCATGCCAAAACGCTCCCGACCGGCCTGGCGCACTCGCGGGGCAAGAGCATGGAGCCCGAGATTCTCGGCAGCAGCCACCTGCCGGAGGAACTGCGCGGGGTGCTGCTGAAGAGCACCTACTTCACCAGCCAGGTCCAGCTCTACCGCTTGCGCGACCAAGGCTCGAGCTTCCGCGCCGAGGACCTGGGCGACCTGCTCGCGGGCGGCAAGGAGTTCCGCCCGGTCGAGACGCGCGTCGGTCCGGAGGGCGCGATCTACGTCGCGGACTGGCTCAACCCGGTGATCGGCCACTACCAGGCGAGCTACCGCGACCCGCGCCGCGACCAATCGCATGGTCGGATCTGGCGCGTGACCGCGGAGGGACGGCCGACGGTGCCGCGCCCGACCCTGGGCGCGCTCGGCGCGAAGGAACTGCTCGCCCACCTCGCCTCGCCGGAACGCTGGGAGCGCGACGCCGCGAAGTTCCGGCTCTACCGGTTGCCCACCGCGGAGGTGCTCGCGACCCTGCGGACCATCGACCTCGCCCAGACGACGCCGGCGATGCTTTACGAACTCAGCGGCGTGTTCGCGGCCCATGAGCAACCGAACGCGACGCTGGTCAGGCGCCTGCTGGCCGCCGAAGACTTCCGCTACCGCGCCTGGGGCGCCGGCCTGCTCGCCGGTTGGGGCGCCACGCTGCCCGAGGCGCGCACCCTGCTCCGCCAAGCCGTCCAGGACCCGCACCCGCGCGTGCGCATGGCCGCCGTGGTCGCCTGCGGGTGGATGCCGACCACGGGCGCCACCGAGGCGGTGCGGATCGCGACGCTCGCCCTGGACCAACCGTTGGACGCGGCACTGGAGCATGCCCTGACGCAGACCATCCACGCGCTCGCCCCGGGCTGGCAGGCGGCGGACGCCAAGGGGCAGCTCGGCCTCGACGCCCGGCCGGAGGCTTTGGCCAGGCTTTATACGACGATGGGCGCGGCGGATTCCCTGGCGCGACTGCGAGCGCTCACGGCCAAGCCGGGACTGACCCCGGCGGCGCGGCTGAACTTGCTGAAGGTGCTCATCCAGGCGGGCTCGGCGGCCGATGCCGAGTTCGCGCTGCGGCTGGAGCCGGCCAACCCGACCTTGGCCGACGCATGGGTCGCGACCGCCCGCGTCCGCTCGGCGGTGAACTACTCCGTCCTGATCAAAAGCTGGCTCGAGCGGCCGGAGCCCTTCGCCCGCGCGACCGCCTGTCGCATCTTGGCCGTGACCGGGAAGGATGTCGGCGCCCTCGCCAAGCTCGAGGATTGGCTGACGGCGGAGACCCCCGCGGAACTGCGGCTGGCGGCGCTCACGGCCTACGCGCGCCTGCGCCGCGCGGAAGCGCTCCCGCGACTGGCGCCCTGCCTCGCCGACCCGGACCCGACGGTACGCGCCACCGCGATCGCCGCGCTGGCGCCGCACGCGCCGGCCGTGGTGGCCGAACGCGCGGTGACGGCGCTCGTCGCCTGTCGCGACGTCGCCGAGGTCGGCCCGCTGGTCGCCCCGTTGCTCGAACTGAAGACCGGACCCGCGGAACTGCTCAAAGCGTGGCGCCAGTCGCCCCCCGGCGCCGAGGTGGCCCGCCTCACGCTGCAGTGGATGGCGCAGGTCGGGGCCGAGGCACCCGCGTTCCGCCAAGCCCTGCAGGCGAGCGCCGGGATGACCGAAACCATCGGCGCCTACGACGCCGGCCAGGTCGCCCGCCTCGTGACCGCCGCCCGGACGACCGGCGACGCCCGCCGCGGCGAAGCGATCGCGAAGTCCGCCGCCCGCGCCTGCCTTTCCTGCCACCGGATCGAGTCCCAAGGCGGCGCCATCGGGCCGGACCTCTCGTCCCTCGGCCGGGCGATGTCCCCCGAGGCCATCGTCGAGTCCGTGCTCTGGCCCAAGCGCCAGGTCAAGGAGGGCTACCTGCTCACGCAGGTGGCCACGAAAGATGGACGAGCCTTGCAAGGGTATCGCGTGGCCGAGACCGCCGAGCAGCTGACCCTGCGTAATTTCACCGCGGGCGGACTCGAGGTCATCGCCAAGACGAACCTCGCCGCCCGCTCGGACGTCGGTTCGATCATGCCGGAGGGCCTGACCGCCGGCCTGAACCCGCAGGAACTGGCCGACCTCTTCCGCTACCTGTTCGAGCTGGGCAAATAACCGCCGGGCGGGCTTGCCTCCGTCCGTCGACCCTTACCGTGACGGCATGGTGCTCCATGACCAGATCCGCGCCCGCATCGAACCGGCCCGCGCCCGCCTGCTGGCGCACCCGCTCTACGGGCGGATGCGCAGCCTCGCGGACGTCCGGCTCTTCATGCGGTCGCATGCGTTCGCGGTCTGGGATTTCATGTCGCTGCTGAAACGCCTGCAGCGCGACCTCACCTGCGTCACGGTACCTTGGGTGCCGGTGGGCGACGCCGAGGTGCGCTACCTGATCAACGAGATCGTCTGCGGCGAGGAATCCGACATCGACCCCGAGGGCGGGCGGATCAGTCATTTCGACCTCTACCTGCGGGCGATGCGCGCGGCCGGGGCCGAGGACCACCCGATCCGCGAGGTGGCCGCCGCCATCGCCGGGGGCGCCGCCTTCGCCGAGGCCTTGCGCGACGCGAACCCGCCGCCCGCCGCGGCGCGCTTCACGACCGCGACGCTCACCCTGGCCTGCGCAGGGAAAACGCACGAGGTCGCGGCGGCCTTCACCTACGGCCGCGAAGACCTCATCCCGGAGATGTTCCTGGAAGTGGTCCGCCGGCTGAGCTCGGACCATCCGGGGAAACTCGACGTCTTCCGGTATTACCTCGAACGGCATATCGAGGTCGACGGCGGGCATCACGGTGAGATCGCGCGGCGGATGACCGCCTTGCTCTGCGGCGAGGACCCGCGCAAGGCGGAGGAGGCCGCGCAAGCCGCGCTGGCGGCGATCGAGGCCCGTCTCGCCCTGTGGGACGGCATCCTCGCGGACCTGCCCGTCGCGGCCTGAGGCTCAGGCCCGCTTTTCCTTCAGGCCGGCGGCGTACGCCTCGAAGACCAGCCTGATCTGATCGCGGACGCGGCGGAACTCGGCCCGGATCTCCTCCGGCGTGCCGGTCGCATGGGCGGGGTCGCTGAAGCCCCAGTGGTAGCGGTTGGCCTGGCCTGGAAAAACGGGGCAGACCTGGTCCGCGTTGCCGCAGACCGTGATGACGGTCGCGACCGGGCGGGCGAGGAACTCCGAGAGGTGCTTGGAGTGATGCGCCGACGCGTCGAGACCGATCTCCTGCAGGACCGCGAGGGCCTCCGGGTGGACGTAGCCGGCGGGCTTGGAGCCGGCGCTGGCGACTTCGATGACATCCCCGGCGGCGCGGCGGAGGATGGCTTCGGCGAGGTGGCTCCGGCAGGAATTACCGGTGCACAGGATGAGGACCAGGGGCTTGCTCATGGGAAAAAGGTTCAGCAGCAACCGCTGCCGGGTTGGCAGGCGTTCGGGACGCAGACCTCGGGCGCCAGGCAGTCGGCCTTGGTCGCGCCCAGGAGGAAGATGCGCTCGCCGCCCTCGACCACCGAGCCGAGCACCGGGAAGACGGTGAGCAGGGGGAAATCATGCTCCACCTCGATCGGCAGGTCCGTCGAGCCGAGCAGGCCGACCCCGCGCTCGAGGACCTGCAGCGCCTTGGCGCAGCCCACGCGGTGCTCGGTGTCATCCGCCGCCCAGAGCTGCAGGCGGGCCGAGGCCTGGGTGCGGATCGTGCCGCCGCAGTCGATGAAACGCTTCTCGACCCGGGCGACCTCGGTGAGGTGCAGGTGGATCGGGGTCAGCCCGCCGGTCGGCAGGCGGAAGCGCAACCCCAGGGCCGGCGCCAGCGCCAGCGCCTGCCGGAACTCGGCGAAAGTGAGGGGCTGGGCCTTTAGGGTTTGCATATGCGAACGCATATATATCTTGGCGGGATGCCCGGAGTCAAGCGAACCCGCCCCGCCCCCTCGGTCCCGACGATCTGCCGGGCGCTCGCGGACCCGACCCGCCTGGCCCTGCTGGCCCGGATCGGCCGCGACGAGGTCTGCGTCTGCGACCTGCAGGCCTGGGTGGGACGGGATCAACCGACGGTTTCGCGCCACCTGGCGATGCTCCGCCGTGGCGGGCTCGTGGTCGTCCGGAAAGAAGGCCGGTGGTGCCACTATTCCCGCCGCCCGCTGCCGCCGCCGCTCATGGCCATGGTCGACCTCGCCGCGCCGGCGGTCCGCCGCCCGCGAAAGGCCGGCTGCTGCTGACAGGGTAAAGCATTGTCGGCCGCGGGGCGCGGGTCTAGCAACGGGGTGTCATGCTGCCCCGTCTGCTCGCCCTGCTCGCGACCTGCGCGCTCCCCTTCCCGCTCGTCGCGCTGGACCTGCACGTGGCGACGGACGGTAATGATGCCTGGTCAGGCCGGCTGCCTCGGCCGAACGCGGGTCGCACCGATGGACCGCTCGCTTCGCTCGAGGGCGCCCGGCTCGCCGTCCGGCAGCTGCCGCGGCCGTTGACGGAGTCCGTGCGGGTGATCTTCGCCGCCGGCACTTATCGTCTCACCCGGACGGTGTCCTTTGACGCCGGCGACAGCGGGGACGTCGCGCACCCGATCGCCTACGTGGCCGCGCCCGGCGCCGCAGTGGTCCTCTCCGGCGGGCGCGAACTGCCCGCGTTCCAACCGGGCAAAGCCGGCCGGTGGGAACTCGCGACGCCGGCGGGGACGGAGACCTTTGAGCAGCTCTGGGTCGGCGACCGCCGCGCGACCCGCGCCCGCTCGCATGCGCAGGGCTATTCCTTCCTGCGCGGGATGGAGAGCGAGACCGGGGTCGAAGGCGACCGGAAGGCCGGCGAGACTTTCCGGCAGAAGCTCCTCGTCGACCCGCAGGACCTCCGGGCCTTCGCCGAGGTCTCGGAAAAGGAGCGGCAGGACGCGGTGGTGAACCTTTTTCATAAATGGGATAACACGCGCCGCCGCCTCGAGTCGGTGGACCCGACGAACGGGTCGTTCACGATCCTCGGGGGCGCCACCAAGCCCCACAACACCCTCGACCACCTGACGGGCTTCGTGATCGAGAACCTGCCGACCTTGCTGGACGAGCCGGGAGAATGGTTCCTGAGTCGCGCGGGCCGGCTCACCTACCTGCCCCGCCCCGGCGAGGATCTCGCGACGGTCCGGGCGACCTACCCGGTGCTCGAAAAGCTGCTGACCTTCGCGGGCTCGGCCGCCCGGCCGGTCGCGCACCTCGAGTTCCGCGACCTCAGGTTCCGGCACGCCAAGGGCGTGGCGACCCTCGCCACGTTCGAGCCGAACCAGGCCGCCGTCGCGCGCGTGGACGGGGTCATCACGCTGGAGCAGGCGAGCGCGATCCGTTTCGAGGGCTGCGAGCTCGCGCATTTCGGCAGCTACGGTTTCTCCCTCCGCCGCGGCACGCACGACGTGACCATCGAGCGTTGCCTCATCACCGACATGGGCGCGGGCGGGGTGAAGGTGGGCAGCCTGAACGACGAACCGAAGGACGCCGACGTGGTGCGCGGCAACCGGATCCATAACTGCATCATCCGCGACGGCGGGCTGCTCTTCCCCTGCGCGGTCGGGGTCTGGATCGGCTCGGCGGCCGATAACGCGGTGACGCATAACGAGATCTCCGACCTCTTCTATTCGGCGGTCTCGGTGGGCTGGCGCTGGGGCTACGCCCCCTCCCGCGCCAAGCGGAACAAGGTCGAGTGGAACCACCTGCACCACCTCGGCCAGGGCATCCTGAGCGACATGGGCGGCGTCTACACGCTCGGCCCGTCGGAGGGCACCTCGGTGAGCCATAATCATATCCACCACGTCTCCTGCTTCAGTTACGGCGGCTGGGGCCTCTACACCGACGAGGGCAGCACCGGCATCACGATGGAGGGCAACCTGGTCCACGATACGACCGACGGCGGCTTCCACCAGCATTACGGCAAGGATAACGTCATCCGGAACAACATCCTCGCCTTCGCCGAGGAAGCGCAGGTGGAACGTTCCCGCCAAGAGGCGCACCGTTCGTTCGTGTTCGAGCGTAACCTCGTGGTCTTCGACCGCGGCGGCCTGCTCGGGCACGAATGGCGCGGCACGCCGGAGAACTTCCTGATGCGCGGCAACCTCTACTGGGACTACTCCGGCCGTCCGGTCCGCTTCCCACCCGCAGATAAGCTCACGCTCGCGGACTGGCAACGGACGGGTCAGGATGCGGGGTCCGTCGTGGCCGATCCGCTCTTCATCGACGCGGCGAAACGCGACTTCCGCCTGCGGCCGGAATCGCCCGCCTTCGCGCTCGGCTTCCAGCCGCTCGCGACCGAGAAGATGGGCGTCATCGGGACGGAGTGGCGCCAGGTCGCGGCGACCTTCGAACGCGCCCCCGCCCCGCCGCGCCCGGCCAAGCCGGCGGCGCCCGCGCTCAACCTCCGTCAGGATTTCGAGGGCCGGATCACCAACCCGCAATACCCCTTCCCCGCCGCGCACGGCAGCCTCAGCCGCATGAGCAAGCCGGGGATGACGCCGGCAAAGACGGACGGGCCGACCGACGCGCTGCTCCTGACCGGCGCGCAGGCCTCGGCCGGTCAGCAGAGCCTGCTCTTCCGCGACGCCCCGGGGCTGCCGGCGGCGTATTACCCGATGCTGACCTTCGCGCCCCACCACCGGGCCGGCACGAGCACCGTGGCGTTCGACCTTTTCCTGGAGCCGAAAGCCTGCTTCGTCCACGAATGGCGGACCGGCGGGACGCCCTACGCCACGGGCCCGGTGCTCTCGATCAGAGACGGCCGCCTCACCGGGGTCAAAGGCCTGGACCTGCCGATCCCGCTCCGCCAGTGGGTGCGCCTTGAGCTGAGCGCCGAGCTCGGCTCAGACGCCCCCAAGACCTGGACCCTGCGCGTGACGCCCCGGGGCGGCGCGACCCGGGAGATCAAGGGACTGCCCTTCCGCAGCCCGAAGTTCGACGGGCTCGCCTGGCTCGGCTTCATCAGCAACGCCGACGAAGCGACGGAGTTCTACGTCGACGAACTCGACATCCGCAACACCGAGGCGCGGCGCTGAGGCTCAGGCGGAGGGCGCGGCGGACCGGGCGGAGTTCCAGGCGAGCACGACCCAGCCGGCGAGCAGGAGGACGCCCCCGACCGGCGTGACGGCACCGAGCCAGCGCGGGGCGCCCAACGCCAGCGCGTAAAGCGTGCCGCTGAAGATCGCGGCCCCGACGGCCCAGAACCGGCCCGGGGAGCCCGCGCGGAGCGCCCCCACGGCCACGGCATGGGTGAGCAGGTAGAAGGTCGCGGTCTGCCACCAGCCGGCGGCCTCCGGGATCGCCGCCAGGCGTTCCTTGAGGCCATGGGCGCCGAAGGCCCCGAGGGCGACGGCGGTCGCCCCGAGGACCCCGGCGATGAGGCCGCGGCGCTCCACCGGCTCAGGCGCCCGGCTCGGGCGAGCCGCTCTTCTTCTGCGTGAAGACCAGGCCTTTGTCGCCGACGGAGACGATGACCGGCTCCTCCTTGTTGAACTCGGCGCGCAGGATGGACTCCGCGAGCGGATCCTCGAGGAGGCGTTCGACCGCGCGGCGCAACGGACGCGCGCCGTACTTCTCGTCCCAGCCGTTCTCGACCAGGTAGCCGCGGGCGGCCTCGTTGACCACGAGCTTGACGCCGAGGTCGAGCAGACGCTTGGCGACCTTGGCCACCTCGATGTCGACGATCTTCGACATGTGCTCCTTGGCGAGCTGCTGGAAGATGACGATGTCGGTCAGGCGGTTCAGGAACTCCGGTTTGAAGGCGCGCTTCGTCTCGTCCATGATCCGCTCCTTGAGCTTCTCGTAGTCGCGCGTCGAGCTGACGCCCGCGTCGAAGCCGAGGGAATTGCTCCGCTGGAGCACGTCGGCGCCGACGTTGGAGGTGAGGATGATGATCGTGTTGCGGAAGTCGACGACCCGGCCGAGCGAGTCGGTCAGGCGGCCGTCCTCGAGCGCCTGGAGCAGGAGCTGGATGACGTCGGGGTGGGCCTTCTCGATCTCGTCGAACAGGACGACGGAGTACGGCTTGCGGCGCACCTGCTCGGTGAGCTGGCCGCCCTCGTCGTGGCCGA
>JACCDX011875575.1_pt1 | contig 24130 bp, 17 predicted proteins | sample 7449681 | NCBI WGS metagenome assembly JACCDX01 (sample SAMN15323450, study PRJNA562643) | freshwater metagenome | isolation source: river surface water | place: USA:Blue River Watershed | collected 2017-08-18
CAATTTTAAAATTTCCAACAGAACACATAATGAAAATAATAGATTATGGAAGATGTCATTTTAATCATGAAGTAAATGGAAAAACAGAGAATACGATGGACATAGTAAATAGTCTTTGTGCGGATTCAACAAAGGATTATACAAAAGATCCTTGTTATACCAAAATGAATAATGAAGAAGATTTTTGTGGTAATGAAGTTGGAATGGCTTCTGTCTTTGGTGAAAACGTGTTTAACAAGGCAACAAATCGATTTTCACGAATAAATGGTTCATTTCATTATATTAATCCCGCTACAAAAAATGTGTCTCATGATTTAGCATTATTAAACTTTGTTATAGAGGATATATTTAAATTGCGTTGTAATATTAATTATAAAACAAAAAACGGTTTTGGTACTCCTGAAATAGAAAGAGTTAGTTGGACAAACACTAGTCCGAGTAATACAATTGTACAAAACGTAACAGATGCTGCATTGTACTTAAAAGAAGAAGTAACAGGGTTTACTTCAGCGAAAATGGTCGAATGGGCTACTGGAACACCATCTTCTAATCCAAAATATAATAGGTATGGTACATCAGATGGATGGGAAAAAATGGGAACATTTCACATATACGAAGATCAACGCAATTATGAATTTATATCAACATAGATATTGGTTTTTGGTTTTGAAAGCAAAAAGCAATATTACTCATAATCATCATTATTTTCCGCCTCATCCCCCCATGGATCACCGTCATTGTAATCATCCGTTTGATTTATATCCATTGCTATATCTAAATCTATTTCTCTATCTGTTACCATTTGTTCAATAGCATCTTCTAAATCAATGTCATCTCCCAAACCCTGTTTTCTTAATTTATTTTGAATCTTTGCTACATTATCAGCTATTTGTTTATCATGTTCAAAATGCTCTGGATCATATTCTTTTATGCCTTTTGACATTCCTAAACTATATAAAGGACCTAATTTATGGTGTTTTAATATTGTATCAACTGCTCTCTGATCATCTGACATATTTTTTAACTTGTCAGTAAAATCATATTTCTCTGCTTCTTTTAATTTAAACACTTTATCCTCTACTTCTTTATATGATACATTTATCGTTTTTTTCGATTTCATCATTATTTGTAAATATGATACTAACAATTTTCCCACTTCTTGATTCAACTTCATCACATCTCCTTCAATGAATTCTTGTTCCGATTCTGTAAATCTTAACTGTTGCTCAATTAAAAAATCTGCTGAAAATAAATCTGATTTTCCTTTGTCAGTATCCGAACTAACTAACAATCTTGTTACCATACTTGGATCCTTTGTTAAATATATGTAATCTATTAAAACACTTAAAAAATAATACTCATATAACAAAGTTATTATGCGTTTATCAAAGACATTATAAATTTCTTTATCACCTATTTTTATATTTGTTAGTATGGGAGTATTTTGAGATAATAAATAAATTCCTTTGCTCTTTGTCATTATTTCATTTAATACATTTTTTACTGACATATTCCCATAAAATTTTTCGATTGGTCTGTAAAAACTAGAGACCATATCTGCAACATCATCTGCGTGATCTTGTGATAAACCCCAATATTTTGGAGGGTCAATTGTTTGCATTTGCTGGTTTATTATCATTGAAGGAAATATTATTACAAATAGTTCTATATAATTCTTCATAAAGTTTATATAATTGTATAACCCATCATCAGATATTTTAACATCAGTATTTCTTTGATTTTCATCAAAACTCCATACACTTATTTTTTCTATAAAATTTGTTATATTTTTCAGCTCAACCGAATTTATTTTTGCTTTTAATTTTATAAACTCTAATATTTCTTTTCTCATTTTATCAATTGAAATTTGAAGATAATCTTTTAAATTTCTCATATCTCTTGTATCTTCTTCAATTGTTATATCATATGCTTCAACCAATTGTTCCAGTTTTTGAGTAAGAGATTTAGGAACATTTTCGTCGTTTTCATCATCCAATTTCATTAATATTTTTTTCAAATTGTCAATACATGTTATGTTTGTATCTCCCAATGACATTTTAATAATATTATTTCTACTAACAACTTGAAATAAACGCACAAATTGTTCCTTTGTATAATTTCTTCCGTCTCTTTTTAATTTTGCTATTTTTTCTTGGATTGTATCCATTTTCTTTAAATAATCCGGTTTATCAACACAAACCGATGCCAATTCTTCGGATAATGGTATTGATGATTGAAATTTACATAAGATGATAAATGCTTTATATATTGTTTCTTCACTAAAATCATTTGATAAAATCGGAAATTCTCTTTTTGTATTTATTTCTGAAAGCATTATTGCACCTTCTGTTAAAATCTTAATATCATGTTGCAATGCTGTTAAACTAAACACAACATTATTATATATTTCTATATTTTTATCATCATTAATAAAATAACCTAATGTAGTAACAGATGATGCACTTGATTCATTACAACACGCATTATCCATAAACAATTGACCTGCAGATTTTAACAATAAATTTTTCTTTTCAATAATTTTTTGGATTGATTCTTGAATTGCTAAAGAAAAGGCAAAAATCTTTGAATTTATTACTAACAATTTTTCAAACTGCCGATGATTTCCCGAATACAACTCATTTTGTAATTGTTCAGTAAAACCTTCAGACACATTTTGCAGATGGTTAATATGAAATCTTTTAAGGGGAGGTAAAAAATTCAACCATTTCGATAAATCATGTTCTTCTGGTATAAAATCTTGTGGATTAACTAACAAATATTCAGTTTTTTCCTTTATTTTTTGTTCCACTTCTCCATAAGGTAATAGATATCTTACAATAAATAATTTTAACTTTTCAACTATTTTTTCCTCACTTTTTGGTAATATATTCCAGGGTATTGTTGTAGGATCACGGCTTTTTAACGATACACATGCTACATAATTAACCGAACTATCATCTCCTTCACCCTCAAATGGAAATCCAGAAAAAGAACGAACACATCCTGGAGCTGTTTTACGAGTTCGTATTGGTGGTATACTTGTTTGGAGACCAATTAAATAAGCACCAAGACTTAAATATAAAATTGTAGATGTATATACAGTTCCATATGAAGGCAATTTTTTACCCTTTTTAACGGCTTCTTCTTCTCTTTTTCTATATGCAGGCTCTTTTTCAATGATTTTTGTATCACTCATTAAATCTGTTACTACACGTATTATAAATTCTCTGGATTGTTCAATATCAATACCCATATTTATTGCCAATATTGACACTACATTAGAAACTATTTCACCTTCTGGACTTAAACGCTTTTCCTTTATTTTTTCCAATCTAATATCGGCTGCATCTTTTTCTATTATATCTCTGCTTTTATCAATAAATCCTTCCTTATATCCTTCGGAAACATCGAAATCTATTAAACAAATAACTTGTCCACTATGTTCATCAACCCATGCATCCCCATCATCTGAAATTTTTCCAATTGTTCTTTTTAAATCATTTAATACATCATCATATTTGCTGCTATCAGTTATAAATGCTGCAGCTAAATTATAATAAAACCTTGGCAATAATTTTACTTGTGTATCATAACAATATAACCACCATACATCTTCTATTTCACCATTAATATTTATTCTTGATGGATCACCTTCATAACAATATGTTGTTGCAAATTTAACAATATCTGACTGTCGTTTTACAAAGTCATTTTGTCCTATAATTAAATCACGTAATTTTGCATGTGGCGATATTTTTATATTTTGTAATTCATCTTCAATTGTTAAACCAATTTCGTATTGCTGATTATTGTATTTAAGAAAATTTGTTTTTTTAAGTTCTTGAAGCCTACTAAATAAGTTTTTAAAATAGTCTAGTTTTTTAGTAATAATTGTATTTAATTCAGATTTCGATATATCGTAATTTTTGTCGAATTGGTCAACTATTTGTTTTAATGTTTGTTGAATAATTGTGTCTTTTGTTACATCTGTTGATTCACATTTATCCTCTCCTTTTTCAGATGGGTTATATACACAACTATAATTAATGTTGCATAGTACATCATCTTCTTTGATAAATTGTCTTGCGTCAACTTCTTTATCTAATACCCAAATATCATTATTTCTTACATAATATTCCATTTCCTCTGCGAGTCTTTCTCCATAAGTATTTTCAAAATTTTTTATGAATAGGGCATAATCTCCTTCTCTAACTTTTTTTGCTTGATTTACAAGCGTTGTTGCCATATATTCTGCTGAATTTTCATCTAGCTTATCTTTTTCTTTAAGTTGATTTGTTAAAAATATAATAAAATCGTCACTAGACAAATTATCTCTTTCCTTTTTATATTTCTCTTCAATTAAATCATAGTTTGTAGTATCATAATCTTTATCATAATACACAGTTTTATCATTGTCTGACAAGAGCGATTCAATTGAATAATATTTTTTAGCAATAACAAAAGATGAACATTTATCATCTTGTTTATCTTTTTCAATTATTTCTTTCATTCGACCTTTATCGTTATCAAAAACTTGGGTTAAACTTTTTGGAAACATAAGTTCAATATTTGTAAATGCTACCGCTGTATTGAATAAATTTCCATAATCTGCAACCGTTAAATTTTTTAAATATTCCGAACCGCATATTGACATATTTTGTTCGGTATAGCCATAAATATCCTTAACTTCTTTATTAAGTGACAAAGTATTATAATTTCCACTATTTTCTAAAATAGTAAAAAGTGGATTACTAAAAACATGAGTACCTTTTGGGTTTGCCCTTTTTCCTTGATATTTCATATATCTTAATGATGAAAACGACATTCCATATTCTTTAAATTTTACATTGTATTCTTTTATTTTTTCATACAAAAAATTGTTAATTTCTTTAAATTGCATATATGTTAAGTCAATTGTATAAATCATAAATGGTTCTAAATAATGGACTACATCAACCAACGATAATCTGCCTTTAATATATTTTTTAACAAGGGAAAATAAGACTTTTATTTTAGGAATAATTGTTCTTAAAAATATTTTGTAAATATCTAAATTTGTTAGTTCTTCAGGTTTTTCATATTCGCTTAAATCTAACAAATATTGTTTAATATTATCAATAAAATTTGAATCATCATATTCTATTTCGTTATCTAAACCATCTATAGTAATCCTTGTTAAATTTGTTTGTTGTTTAAGTAGTTCCCAATAATTTAAAAAATGAAGATTAAGATTTGCTCTAACTAACAAATCAGTTCCTGGTAAGTTTATTTGAGAAAAACGCACAGTGGGTTCTGGAAGTGTAATAATTGAATTAATAGATATTGGATCATTTGGAGTTACTTTAACTCGATGCGTTATTAAATTTTGTCCTTTAAAACTGGCTGCTTGTAATTTTTCTAATGCTAAGTTATATTTTTGGATTACAAAACGTCTATTATTTGTTTCTGAATTACTAACAACTGTAGAATATAAATCACCCAAATTATCAATTATAGCATTCATATTTGTCTCAACATTTCCCTCAATTATAATTCCGTTTGGCTCTGCAAATACATCATTTACTGAATCTGGATTTACAGTATAAAATGGTGTCATGAATTTATCAAATATTTGATATGTAAAACTAGAATAACGGGTTGTAAGATTTCTTGTAGATTGGCGAGTTATATACAATGAAGATGTTTCTTTTAATTCATCATTTAAATTTAAAGTCTCATAATCGTCATATCTTTTATACTCTATATTATTTGTTGGGTATATTTTTTTTACATTTTTAGCAACCATCATAATCCAATACAGTGTATTTTTAAACTCTGCTAAATATTCAGCCAATGGTCTATAATCTGAGTCACGTTTAATTACACCTGTAATGTTTTTGTTTTGGTCGAATGTCGATGAAATTTCACGTAATTGCAAAAAACGTGTAATCATTGTATGAATACTATTTAATACATTGTTAGTTCGTTTATGATTTGGAATTGTTGAAACCATTTCTTCTAATAAATCGCTTGTTTGTGTTTCAATATTATATCTATATTTGTCTTTATCAATTGCAATAAATTCCTCAACTTTAATTATATCGCCAAATTCAATATCATTCATATCAAAAAACATTCTCTGAATTTTTTCTTGTACTGTCTTTTTTGGTATTTCATCAAGTGCTTCTTCCATTTGTTCTTCTTCACCTATTTCTAAATCATTTATTTGCTCTGTTGATTCTGTTTTTTCGGCAATAGCAGGTCTAATTTCAAATGTTTCAATTGGTAAATCTTCTGGAATGCCCTGATATGCAAAATTAAAAAATATTGTATCATCATCTGTTGTTCTAATTTCAATCATATCTTCTTCAAGATTTGTAATTTTTCCTGTAATTACAGTAGGAATTTCTCCACCAAAATAAATATTAATCCAAATTCCGGGTACCAATCCATTTTGTCTAGCATATCCATTTTCAGGATTACTGCTAATTACTTTAATAGCTTGTATATTCCCATCACCAATCATTCCATCTGGTGATATTTGTAGTGTTATTTTTTCAAATGATTCGCTATTTATTAACTTAATTTTGCTTGGGTCAATATATTCAATTAAAAATATGTTTTCATTGAGTATTTCGTTTGTAGGGTCAGAAATTAAAATAACATCACCAAGCTTTAATAAAATATCTGTTTTAGGAGATTCTTCAATCAAAGGTCCAGGCTCAACCAAAGGTCCAGAGTCAACCAAAGGTCCAGAGTCAACCAAAGGTCCAGAGTCAACCAAAGGTCCAGAGTCAACCAAAGGTTTTGTATCTAAAATATTTGCTTCAATTGGATTTGATATTGTATTATTTTCTTGGGATTTTTCTGGTTCATCTTTTACAGTTTGTTCTGACATCTTATATTTAATGTAGAAATTTTTATAAATCATTAAATCTCAAAATAATATTTAATAATTTATTTAAAGACAATTGTAGATATAAAGTAATATGAATCAAGAAATTGTATATAATCTAACACAAATTCCCGGGTTTCAAAATGTAATACAAACAGGAGAGGTTCCTTTAGAATTTCAAAAATATTACACACAAAATTATTATTCTACTAAATCAAATGAAAAATACAATATTATTAAATATAATAAGGATTTTCTCCGTTCTGATTTAATAAATTCGTATGGTTTATTGCGATCTGTAATTTTATCAGAAAAGAGTGTTGTGTCTTTTGCTCCGCCAAAATCATTTTCTGGTGAAAATTTTATGTTAAAATATCCAGATAAATCAGAACATATTATTGCAGAAGAATTTATTGAAGGAACAATGATAAATGTATTTTTTGATTGGATATATGGATGTTGGCAAATATCAACACGCAATACAGTTGGTGCAGAAGTCTCGTTTTATAAAAGATCAAATATGACATTTAATCAGATGTTTTTGGAAGCATGTATGACTAACAATTTTAATTTTCAAATTTTAAATCCTGCATACTGTTATAGTTTTGTTTTACAGCACCCTGCAAATCGAATAGTTGTTCCTTTTAAATATCCCCAATTGTTTTTGGTAGCAGTGTATCAAATTATTCAAAAAAATGATAATGTAACCATTATTGAAAAAGGGTTAACTGAAGTAAAACAGCACGGTTTATGGGATATTACTGGAATAAAATTTCCAAAAGTTTATACTCAATTTAAAACATACAAAGAATTAATAGATGAATTTGCTTCGGGAAATACTCCATATGATGTAATGGGTGTTGTTGTAAAAAATACACAAACAGGCGAAAGGACTAAATTTAGAAATCCAATTTATGAAGAAGTTAGACATTTAAGAGGAAATCAGCCAAAACTGCAATATCAATATTTATATTTGAGGCATTCTGGAAAATTGCCGGAATTTTTAAAATATTATCCGGAAACTAAAGTTGAAATGGCTAAATTTAGAGAACAGGTTCACATGTTTACAGAAAATCTTCATAAAAATTATATTTCATGTTATGTAAAAAAAGAAAAGCCTCTTAAAGAATATTCTGGACAATATAAAAGTCACATGTTTAAAATTCATGAATATTTTATTAATGAATTAAGACCAAAAAAATTACATGTTACAAATACTGAAGTAATTAAATATGTAAACAATTTACAACCATCTTTGTTAATGTATTGTTTAAATTATAATATGAGAAAAAGGCTGGTAGATACGATAAAATCCGAACAAACAATGTAAATATAATTTGGTGTCTTTAAGTTAAAAAATAATATATATTATTCCGTTTCTTTAAGTTAAAAAATAATATATATTATTCTGTCTCTTTAAGTTAAAAAATAATATATATTATTCTGTCTCTTTAAGTTAAAAAATAATATATATTATTCTCTCTCTTTAAGTTAAAAATAATATATATTATTCTGTCTCTTTAAGTTAAAAATAATATATATTATTCTGTCTCTTTAAGTTAAATTTTTATATATTATTTTTCTCTCGAACCGTCAATACATCCTTGAATACCTTTCATTTTTTTTATAGCCTCATCTATTGATGCAGATAATATTATTTTAACTGTCGATATTCCCTTTGTTGAATCTTCCAATGATATTCTTAATATACTATCACTGTCATGCGGATGAATTTTTTTAAACCCAACATAGTTCAGCTGTTTCAATTCTGTGTAAAATATTTTGTACAATTCAAAATTTAATATGTTTCCTATAGTATAATCTTCATTCACCAAAGTAACATCATAGCAATCTTCTAATATATTGTCGGAACGTTTTATTTCTACTTCGTCAGATTCAACCAATTGTTTTAATGCTTCTAATTTTCCTTGCAAGATTTTACAAGATTCTATAATTATATCTTCATTGCTATAAACACCAACCGACTCAATTACGAAATCAAAACTATTTTTAATTATATAACGCTTTCCTTCCAATAATCTCCAATTGGCCGCTTCAAAATTAATTTCTTCTTCTTTTTTTTCTTCATCTTTCCATTTTTGTTTACGAATTTCCAGCTCTTCTTCTATTCTTTCAATATCAACAGTACAACCATAACTACAAGTTCCTGTACTATTAAACATACTATCATCTCGGGCGGTTCCTATTGAAAATTTACATGATAATTTTATTTTTTCACCAGGAATTTCATCCGAAATTTTAGGTCTGAGGCGAAGAAAGTCGATGAAATATTCTCCACTACCATTTGGGGGAATAAATGGAGGAAATATTTTTTTTACCTCTCCATCGTCTAAATACTTATTGGTTTGAGTATTCAAAATTTTAAAATCTTTTGTTGTTACATTCATTGTAATATCTGTTTTATTTTCTACATCTAACTCTAACAGGTAATCATTTATTATATGTTTATCTGTATCTCGTAAATTTATATGAATTGGAATACAACTTAATCTTTGTTTTATAATTTCATTATTTAGACGAGAAGTATTAAAATAAATTGTTGCATTGTTTTCCTCATGTGGTGTTGTCTTAAAGACAACAATTGGAATATCTGATAAAATTGTTCTTCTAACAGCATTAATATAACTGACATCTATATTGGATATAGTAAAAGTCATTTTTCCATCTTCTTCTTTTAAATTTGCGATTTTGGACGTCATTCTATCTATATATAATTGTATATTTAATATTATATTAAATAATTTCAATTTTTTTGCAAGTTTAGAATTATTTTAATTAGTTAAAAACCCATAGTAAAAAACTTAAGATAATTTAAATGAGTAGCATCTTGTACTATAGCAATTTTTGTGAACCTTCAAAAAAAATATTACAAACAGTTAGTAAAACACAAAATGTTAACAATATTCATTTTGTATGCATCGATAAACGTATCAAAGATACCAATGGAAAAACATTTATAATATTACCAACAGGTCAGAAGTTAATTATGCCTGAAAATGTTACACGTGTTCCCGCTTTATTATTATTGAATCAAAATTATAAAGTAATTTATGGAGATGATATATACAAACATTTAAAGCCTCAAGTCACTCAAGAAATTAAACAAGCTACACAAAATAATATGGAACCAATGAATTTTCAAGATGGTTTTAGCGCATTTGGTGGATTTGGCGGTGGAATAGCTTCGGACAATTTTAGTTTTTTAGACCAATCTGATACAGATTTAAGTGTTAAAGGTAACGGAGGATTGAGACAAATGCATAATTATGTATCATTAAACGATTCAATGAATTTATCAATGAAACTTCCTCAAGATGAAGTTGAATATAATACTAACAAAATTAAAGAAGGAGAAATGAGTGTGGAAGCATTGCAACGAAAAAGAGACCAAGAAATAGCAAATATTAATTATAAATAAATATTTACAGACAAGTTAACAAAATTTAGTATATCAATATATTATGGAATTTCCAATGCCAACAAAACATCAAATTACGGTTTATAGTAAAAGCGGATGTGGTAATTGTTCAAAGGTTAAAAATCTAATAAAAAACAAGCATTTTATTTTTAATATTATTGATTGTGATGAATTTCTTTTAGAAAATAAAGAGAAATTTTTAACATTTATGAAAGAAATAATTGGTAAAGAATACAGAATGTTTCCGATGGTATTTGATAATGAAAAATTTGTTGGTGGGTACAGTGAAACTGTTAGTTATATTGCAAATTTACAAGATGATTTATTTGATTTTAATACCTCTTTTTAACTTTGTTAATAAATAATGTTTGTATAAAATATCATTTAAAGAAAAAAACATAATTAAATTAGAAATAACATGTCTTCTAATTTAGTTACAGTGTTTAACGACCATTTTTCGGATTTTGTTAATGATATTCAGCACGTTTTTCCCGATAACGTCGATATTTTAACGGCTAAAAATTCTTTTATTGCTGTTAGAAAAGCAAATCCAAAGTTATTGGTTAAAATTTGGATTAAATATGTTTACACACCATACAAGCAGCAAATTGACGCTGGGGATATAAATTTCTTTTTAACAAAGGATTATTCAAATGATTTGGTTAAAAATGATAATGCTGAGAAAATTATAGAATCAATTGACCGACTTAGAAAACCTGTTAAAGATATGTCTTCTGAAAATCAAACAAAAACCATGAAGTATATCCAAAATTTGTCTAAAATTGCTGTATTAATTCCTCAATAATTAATTCCTTAATAATTTATTATTATATTATTATCAAATATATAATATGGTTTAACCAAATTATACATTTTCCATGATCTTCTAGTGAATTGTTGTTACATAAATACAATAAAACAATCGAATAAATTACGTTATCTAATTTTTTATAAAAACTATATCATAATTGGTAAGAACATTATAATTAAATTATTGGTGAATATTTGTCGTAACAAATATTTTTCAAAAAGTACCACAGGTTTTCAAAAATGGACAAAAATAAATGTCCAAAATTGAAAAACTTATAAAAGTTTTCGAAAATACATGCTTTTCATCAATTCTAATCATAATGCTCTTAATTTTGAAAATACATAAAAATATTTGTTACGATGATTTTTATATATTTAAAGACAACAATTTAGGCGTTTTTTCTATTTCCATTATATGGAAAAAATAGAAATAGAAAAAAACGCCCATTTTTATTGTTCGCTGTGTCACTTTAAATGCTTTAAACAAAGTGATTGGAATCGACACATTAAGACCAAAAAACATAGTTATCGTCACAATGGAAATAAAAAAAACGCCGAATACAAGTGTAATTGTGGAAAAAAATACGCATCCAACTCGGGATTATGGAAACATAATAAAAATTGTAAACCAGAAATTTGTAACGAGACTTTTACAACCATGGAACAACTACCAAAAGACTTCAAAATAACTCCTCAAATGTTTTATGAGTTGCTTAAACAAAATAACGAATTACAAAAAAATCTAATAAAAATGACAAGAGAAAAAAGAGAAACAAACATCACTAATTGTGGTAATAACAATAAAACATTTAATTTACAAATATATCTAAATGAAACGTGTAAGAATGCATTAAACATTAGTGACTTTGTAAATCAAATACAACTAACAATAAATGATTTAGAAGAAACTGGTAAATTGGGATATGCAGAAGGAATAAGCCGAGTTTTTTTGAAAAATTTGGATAGTATGGACTCAACATCAAGACCAATTCATTGTAGTGATTCTAAAAGAGAAACACTTTATATCAAAGATGACAATGAATGGCATAAAGAAGAACACAACAAACCAATATTAACAAAAGCCATCAAACAAATAGCTAATAAAAATATAAAACAAATTACTGAATGGCAAAAACTTCATCCGGAATATAATAATCCAAAATCAAAACAAAACGATAAATACATGCAAATAGTATTAAATTCAATGTCAGGTTCAAGTAAAGAAGAAGCTGATAAAAATTATGACAAGATCATAAAAAATGTAATTAAAGAAACAGTTATTGATAAAAATAATTGTAAAATATAATATATTTAAATTAGTTTGATTTAAACATATTTTTACTAACTTTATAATAATGTCCGAAAAATCAAAATCGGTTGAAGATTTAACTCCACCAGAAGAGTTTTATAAAATTATTAATGATTTTACAGCTGATATTTTAATTACTTTTCCAGAATATTCAGGAATCATATCAAGGTGGTGGAGTACACCAACAGATAATATAGAAGAAACAAAAAGAAAGGAAAATGTATTTGTTTTTAGACATTGCATTAATAAATTTCCCGAGCGTTTCTTTGACATACTTTATAAAAATGTTGATATTTTTAATCAAGATTCTGAAGTAAATACTGAATTTCTTCCTGGTATTGTTTTTACTCAATTATGGAACCTTAATATCAGTGATAGCACAAAAGAGACCATTTGGAAATATCTACAATTAATTTTGTTTTCTGTAATAGGTTCCGTTCATACCAGTTCTGATTTGGGTGATACAGCAAAATTATTTGAAGCAATTAATGAAGAGGAATTGAAGAAAAAGTTGGAAGAAACGTTGGAAGGTATGCAAAATTTATTTAATGGAAATGGATTATCTATGAATGAAACAGACGCGTCATTTAACAGTGTGAATATGGAAAATATGCCTAATGCTGAGCAACTACATGAACAAATAAATTCTATGATGGGAGGAAAATTGGGAAAATTGGCAATGGAATTGGCAGAAGAAACGGCAAAAGATTTAAACTTAGATATGGATAATACTGGTAATACAAAGGATGTGTTTCAAAAATTATTTACAAACCCAGGAAAAATGATGAATATGGTTAAAAATATAGGAAATAAAATAGATGAAAAAATAAAGTCAGGTGAAATAAAAGAGTCTGAATTAATGGAAGAAGGTGTGGATTTACTTAATCAAATGAAAAACATGCCCGGAATGGGTGACATGCAAAAAATATTTTCTCAAATGGGAATTCCTGGTTTAGGAAAAGGTGCAAAAATGAATATGGGTGCAATGGAAGCACAGTTAAATAGAAATATGAAGACTGCTAAAATGAAGGAACGAATTAGAGCAAAAGCTGAAGCAAGAGCAAAAGAAAAAACACAAACAGCTTTTTGCAATATGAATGATGTTCAAACACAACCAAAAATGTCTGATGAAGAATTAATTAAAATATTTAGCACGGGTGAAAAAGTTACAAAAACTCCAAGAGGGGCAAAACCTCCAGAACAATTAAATAAAAGTGGGAAGAAGAAGAAGGGAAAAAAATGAAATGTTATATGTGTTTCGATTGAGAAATTAAATAAATAATTTATTTAAGAAGTAATATGTAAATCCTTTTTTTTTAAATGGTATAATATATATAATGACAATTCCATTTTGGTTTAACAATCCTACAATATTATTTAACAAAGATTATATTATAGAAATTTGGCCTACGCAACAAATGACATTTGAAGCTAAATTAAATGCAATTAGTAGAATTGTAATATTAATGTCTATTTTAGGATTTATATTTACAAGAAATTGGAATCTAGTATTTATTGGAATTGTAACATTGGCGATAATATTTACACTTTATAAATTAAGAAAACAAATGATTGTTAGTTCATTGGTAAAAAAAGAAGGGTTTAGTGTAAATCCGTCAATACAACCATCTGATTTATCTCCATCTCCAATGCTAACAGACCCTGTTACATTAAAAAATGTATTGCGTTCCAATTTTCATCCAACTACAAAAAAAAATCCATTTGGTAATGTGTTATTAACTGATATAAATGATAAACCGAATAGATTGGCAGCTGCTCCAAGTTTTAATCCAGATGTATATGATGAAATAGATAAGGCAGTAAAAAAACAGACACAAATGTTGAATCCTAACATAATTAATACTAACAAACAATTATATGGCGATTTAAAAGACAATTATGATTTGGACAACTCAATGATGCAATTTTATAGTATGCCAAATACAAGAATAACTCCGGATCAAGGTGCTTACCAAAATTTTTTATATGGAGATATGTATTCTGGTAAAGAAGATACACCTGAAGGTTCTATGATGAGAGTAAAAGATAACTGGCAGTGGATAAACCCATAAACCATTATTCATCATAATTTATTTAGCAAAAAATAAATAAATTATCATGTAGTTTAGACGAGAAAGCGATAAACACAAAATAGAGGAAAACGAAAGTCACAATGTGATAAATTTTATAACAAATAAGAAGGCACATAAACTAACAACATATTTATCAGAAGAAGAAAAAATAAATCCAAATTTAATGTGAAAATGTTATTTTGGAACTTTTGGAGAGATTTTATATTCAATACATTTAGAAACAAAGAAACATCTTAATTAATAAAATTTTTAAGAAATATTATTATAGTAATATATAAAATGGCTTATGTCTCGGATTTTACATTTAATGGTATGGCACGAATTGGAAATGATAGTTGCTGTATAGACCAAAATTCAATTCAAAATTCCCAATCATGTAGTTATACTCTTCAAAATTATTTTGCCCAAGATTGTTCAATGAAAAATGCGAAAGCTTTAGCAACAACTCAACCATGTGTTAATTATTCAGGTGGGTTTGGTATGGGTGCAGGTGGTTGCAATGTAGATGACAGTTCAAATTTATTAATAGGAGGTATTCAAACGCATCCAAAGTCAAGAATTGATTTATTTGGAAGGCCTTTTGCTACTGTTCCATTTTTAGGAAGAGGTTCGGTTGATCCAATTTTAGAAGCTCAAATACAACAAGGTGAATCAATAACCAACAAACGAAGTGTTACACGTTTAACCGAAAAAAGTTATTTAAAATTTCATACAACTCCTTTAATTCCAGAGGTAAAACAAAATATTCAAAATCCAAGTTTAATGATTGAAGGTATGGCATCGGATGGTTGGATTCGAGGAGGTGTGCCATCGCGTGAACTAACAAGAGACAAGGATTTTTACACATCTGGTGTTGGTGATTCTTAAAAATATATATTATTTTGCGGATTTAAAGCTCTTTAAGTAGTTTCTAATATATATTATTTTGCGGATTTAAAGCTCTTTAAGTAGTTTCTAATATATATATTATTTTGCGGATTTAAAGCTCTTTAAGTAGTTTCTAATATATATTATTTTGGACGGACATTCTAAATATAATAATTTGTTAGTTTATTTATTTAAAAAAATCCAATAATATTTATTATATGTCTTACAATACACAATTCAAAGTTAAATATTATGACATTCAACAAGAACTAACTAACAAATTACATATTCAAATTCATGAAGAACACGAATACTCTTGTGAAGATGTAGCCGATGTATGTAATAAACTTTATAGGGATGAATTGTTGTCAGTATTTGGAGCTGAAGAAATAACTGATGATAAAATTGATTTAGGAATGAAATATGTATTTGAAAAAATGTGTATTTATGTCGAATTTAATTCAATTATTGAAGAATTACTTCAATTATGCATAGACGCATTTACATTTTTACAAAAAGACCAAATTAATACAGAAACTTTATCCAATTTTAAACAATTAATCACCATCTTATTATTTAGTCAACAAATATTTCATATTACACACAATTGTATATGCCAACTATTTGAATTTGGCACAATCGATAATTCATTGTTAGTTCAACTTAGACAACATTGTTTTGAATTAATTCAAAACCAAATTAAAGTTTAATTATTCATAAATTTATATATTATTATTTTATAATTCTATATAAATGGCATCTACTCGCAATAAAAATACTCCAGGAAATTATTGTTTAGACCAAAGACAAAACATTGGTAGTGAATCTTGGCAATTATATACAAACGGAGCCAACGGATACGCATTTGACACTAGACTTCCAGGCAATGGATTAAACCCCGGTCAACTTCCTTGGACAACATTGTCACATAATCCAGCAGATATTGAATCTTTTTTGTGGGGAATAAATTCAACCAATTTAGTTAATCCAGCTCCAGCATTAACACCACATTTTAAAACCTTAAACACTGCAAATGTATTTGAAAAAAAACCTGTTATTATGCCCGTTCCACAAGCAATACCAAAATATCAAAGACCTTTTCCTATACCATAAATCCAATAATTTTTATAAACATACAATATTAAAATTATTTAAAGTTAATAAAAACAAATAATACATGGAAACTAAACATAGAGAAAACATATTATCTGCTGATATACAAACGCGTAACCCATCATGTGGATTAATTATTATTGACAATTTTTACACTAATGCTTATGAAACCAGAAATTATATTTTAAATCAAGAATTTTCAGTAAGAGGGAATTATCCTGGTCAAAGAACAATATCTTATGCCAACAATCATCTAAAAGAAATTATACAAAAATATGTAGAACCATTTGGAGGAAATATAACCGATTTTCCTATACCAAAAGAAGATGGATCAGATTCTTCAAACATATATAACGGTTCATTTCAGTATACAACAAGTAGAGATCGATCATGGGTCCATATAGATGGATACAATAATTGGGCTGGTGTATTATATTTGACACCTAATGCACCATTATCCTCTGGAACTTCATTCTATAAATTTTATGACGGTTCAACATGCAAAACAGATATGGAGATATTAAATAATAAGGAAGAAACGGATAAATATAGTCAGGATTTAACAAAATGGGAAAAAATCGATTCAGTAGGAAATATATTCAATCGCTTAATTTTATTTAATTCAAATAGATTTCATATGTCAATGGATTATTTTGGTGATTCAAAAGAAAACGGAAGATTATTCCAAGTATTCTTTTTTTCAACTGAAAAATAAATTGACATTATTTTATAATATATAACAATGTTAATAGTTTATATTTTTTTATTGGAATAATCCATAAATTCATCATATATATGAAAATTTGTAATATTTATATTAACATCATGATGTTCATCAAACATATAAATTTTTTTATCCATTTGCATAATAATAAATTTATGTGTTCCAACAATAGGATCACCAAACATATCATCTCTAATACAATATCCTTTACTAATATGAATAATATTATTTTGTAGACATGATGAATAAACCTTAGACGTAATATCTATATTATAATCCATTGTTCCATATTTAAATATAATTTTGTTTTCAGTAATTTTAGATATAATATCACAATTAAAAAAATCGATATATTCAATTAATTTAAGATTTTGAAATTGGTTTTTAAAATCATCATCTAAATATATGGATTGTTCTGATAATATTTTGAATCCAGAAATTAATAATCTATCACATCTAATGTGTTCAAATATGGCGGATGTTATAGTAAAAAAACCATGTATATTTAAAATAAATTTACATTTTGCTAATTCAATATCTCTTTCTATATCCCAACCAGATACTATATTAACCGAGAAATTTTGTTGAATTAAAAAATCTACAACTAGTTTTCTACGTTCTGTTACATCTCCACCTCCTGCAACAATTAAACCAAAATCATATATTTTTTCGGTATTATTGTTTAACTTTTTTAAAATATCTAATTCATTTTTATTACAAACATAAGGTAAATATTCAAATGTAGTAGTATCAATATCATTTTTCTCAAGAATCTTTAAATTGCTTTTACTGTAATCATAGTATTTAATAGTATATTTATTTAAAATATTTAAAACGCTTGTTAGTCTAACAGGGATATTTAAAGGCTCTGTATTTAAATAACTAAAACTAGAATTTGGCAACTCTTTTAGTATATTATCATCAAACATTTCATAAACAAAAGTAATTTTATCTGGTTTTGTGTTTAAAATATTTTCTTTATCACAAGTGAGATAAATATGGTAATCCTCGTAAATCGTATTTAAATTTTCAATATATTGTTTAATTAGGTTTTGGTTATAATGTGTTGAACAATAAAACACCCATTGCTTATTAATATTAATATTTATTGTATTAAACCAATTAATTGCTCTATTATCCCAACTGCAAGTTAAAGCATATTTTTTCCCTTTTTGTTTAATATTATTTTTAATTTTAGTTGATAAATTTAGAATAGTAGAAATTTCTTCGCCTTGTTGTATTGGAATACCATAATCTCCTAATGTATCAACAAGACCAGCAATAGGATAATAAATGCAAATTACTTCAGACATTAACATTTCCATTGATGTTATACAAGATGTTTCAGTAAAATTTGTGGGATATAACCAAAACTCGGAACTAGCCATTAAACAATATAATTCATCTTTGTTAAGGCTTCCTACATGTTTAATATTATCATATTTTTTAATAATTGAGTCTAATTTTGTTTCAAAATCATTTTGAGGAAATTTATTATATGAGGCAATAAATAATTCAGCATCTGGTAATTCTTCAACAATTTGTGGCCATAATTCTAATAAACGTTCTAAACCTCTTTCAGCACATGATGTATAAATGAATCGATTTGAAAACTTAATAGGTTTATATATAAATTTGTTAATAGTGATTCCATTATTGATTATAGATAATTTATTTTTTATTTGTGGATATTGTTGAGTAAATAAGTTTTTATGCCATTTAGTTCGACATATACAACCTTTTATTTTATTATTCCATTTATCAAGAATGGTACTAACATCCATATTACAACCATAATCAAACAAAGTTGTGTCATGAGCCGATATAAATGATTGATAAAAAGATGTTTCTGGAAACATTTCGTAAAATGCAATATACCTAGATACAATTACGGTATGAAATGGTGTGTTTTTAATAATATTTTGAAGATTATCAAAATTAACAAATTTTATATTATTGATTGTTTCTTCTCCAACAGAACCTCCCACAAAAATTTGAAAATTGGAAGGAAATGAGTTAGCCAAATTAATAAGTTCGGTTTCTGAACCTCCTAGGGCATTATTAATAAAATATGTATAATTCCAAGGTAAATTGGCAAATCCAGCATAAAACAATATGTTTTTGGATTGTTTACATTCTTCTATTGAAAAATTGGGTTTTGTTAGTTGAAAAGATGCAAATTTAATACCGTATTTTTCAAATTGTTTCAAAAAATGGTGTGTGTTTAAATTAATATTCATATCTTGTTCTAAAAAGCTAATATATTCTTGTAATAATAATATAAAATTTTCTGAAAACTCAATACACAAATCGATAAAAAATTGTAAATTATAAAATAAATTTCTTATATAAAAATCGTTATTTATCGGGTATTTTTTTGCAAAAATAATTTCATACATTTTAAATATTGAAACTTTTGCCTCTGGCATTGATTCTTTTAATTTATCAGCAACAATAATTATGTAATATGGTAAATAAAAATTGGCTTTATCATTTTCAACAAATAGTTTTCCATATGTGTTCGATTTAAGATAAATATTTTCATAAAAGTCTTTTATTTGACTGTAGTAAGAATATGCAATATTAAATAAATTAGACAAGCAATAATAATTAACAAGATAATAAATACATTCCATTCTTTCTGTGTCATATCTAATTGATTCAACCAAATAATACAACCCTTTTTCTATTTCCGAATTTTTTGTATATTCATGATAGAGATTAAGACAACACATATATTTTTCTTGTGTCCAATTGTCATTATTTAGTGTAAGTTTATACCATTTAATTGCTTCACTTGAAACACCTGCATCTTTATAACTATTTGCACAATAAAACCCATAACGTAAATAAAGATTATCATTTTCTTCTTTTGCTTTGTAATAAGCTTCTTCTAAAATTTTAGCATCTTTTAAATATTTTTGTGGGTCATTGTTTCTATTACCACGTCTACCTGAAACAATATAATAATTTCCATCAAGAGTTGTTAGTTTAGGATTCGGTTTTAAGCAAGTTATATACTCATGAACAACAGATTGATAAATCCATTTAATTCTGTTATTAACTAACAAAATTCTTTGGTAAGAAATTCCATCTGAATTGCCAAAATTTAATAAATAACCATCACTATTAATTATTGTTGGTATTTCAATATTCCCGTGAATTTCATCATCTGCATCAAATATAAACAACAAATCTGTTTTATTAAAAGCGGATTCCAATGCAAGAGTTCTGTTATGAGCAAAATTTTTCCATGCATGATTATGGAGTTCACCTTGGATATTTTTAAATTTAAAAAAATCTTGAATTATATTTGGAGTATTGTCATTTGAACCAGTATCGCATATAACCCAATACGAAAAATGGATTTTATTGCAAAGCATTTCAAGTGTATCTTTAATTATGTGTGATTCATTTTTAACAATCATATTTAAACAAATAGATGGAAGATTATTTTTTAATTCCATAACTAACAATAATAAGAATATAAGTAGTTATTTTTAACTTGTTAAATATAACAATAATAATTTAATATTATTTGAATATAAATAATATTTTGTAATTAAAGTATGGATAAAATAACATTTACAATTCCTAGTAAAAATGGTCTAACCTCTGTAAACAATAAAACTATAGAAAATATTACCAATTATTTTCAAATTAAAGATAATGTGTATAGATTTGGAACTAACAACAACAATAAAGAAATTATCCAACAACTAAAAAATAAAATGAATAAATAAAATAACATAATTCAAAAATTGTATTATTTTATTATAATCTATAATTTAACAACAACAAATAATCTGTAAAATCATTAAAGTATGAATAGTTGTTTATAATATCAATATCACACTGATTAATTTGAAATCCTTCTTTTAATTTAAACATGCCAATTCCTCTGAAATGAATATTATAAAAGTATTTAAACAATGTAATATCATCACTATAATTTTTTAGCATGTGATAAACAACTTTCCATACATCTCCAGTCCAATTTTCTCCATATTTTAATATTCCATTTTCGTAATAATGTTTTAATGGAATTTTAAGTTGTTCATTATAATTTAATGGTAAAATATCGTCGACAAAAATGGTTCCATTTTTTGACAAAACATTGAATGAATTGTTTATATCTTTAAGAACATATTCACATTGATGCATTCCATCAATAAAAATAACATCAAATATTGGAGTTACATCATTTGTTAACATTTCATTAAAATATTGGTCAGATGTTAGTTTAAATAATTTTCCATCTGTTGAAATAAATTTCGGGTCTGGGTCAATACCAATTTTATTAATAAAATGCACATTATTAAAACATTCACCATATTCAACACCTATTTCTAAATATGAATTATTACAATTTGTTAGTTGGTTTATAATTTGAGAACGTTTAAATAGTTCTGTATTATACTTGGGTCTTTGAATCTTAGAAAAAATAATTTCATAATTAGACACAGATAAATATAGAAGTTTGAAATAATGAATTAATTGTTCGTTTGGTGTGTCTATAAGTGTGTAACATTTCATGCGTTTAAAATTATAATTTTCAATTCTATCTTGTAAATACTCAAGAGTACATTTATTTTCTAAAATAATAAAATCATTTCTTGTGTTTTGATATAATTCAGAAATTCTATTAAGATTTTCTAAAAGGCTGTCAAATCCAACAATGCAAAACTGTTTATCATAATTATTATTTACAATTATATTACAATATTTGTGTTTATATAGTGTTTGGTCTCTTTCCCATATTTTAGAATAATGTGTTATATATTTTTCATCTTCATATGCATCTCTTTTTTTCATTTGATGATTAATATTAAATATATCAAAATATATTGGTGAAATAAAATAAGGTCCAATACGATTTATTTCAGAATTTCTAATTAATGAAAAATTGTTGTTAGAATCGTTCATATATTGTATGTAACCCAATTTATGTATTTTTGCTATGTTAGTTGATACTGATGTTCTTAAAATAATTTCGTAATCGTCACAAATCGGTAAATATTCGCAATAATTTCCAATATCCAAAAGACTTTGTCTTCTCCATATTCTTGGATGATTGGGACAACATATAAGATGACTTAGTGTAACATTATTTATATTAGGTGTAATATAAATGAGTCTCCATTTTCCTTCATATTGTTGGGAGTAATATCCCCCATAACCTTTACAAATAAAATCTCCAAACCATTGGTTTTCTCCATTTTCATATACACATGCGAAATCAAAGTAAATAAACCCAATATCAGGTTTAGAATCAAATAATTCTGCTGATTCTTGTAAAACATATGGCATAAGTTCATCATCATGATCCATTTCAAGAACATATTTACCGCGACATAATCCGATGGTTTCGTTTTTAACATTACCAATGCTTCCATTGTTACACGACCTTCTATAAAAACGAATGCGTTGTTCTTGACTGAATTTTTGTCTTAAAAATAAAAAATGTGTATCATCGGGTGAGTCATCAATAATAATCCATTCCCAATCAAGCAACGTTTGTTTTAAAAGACTGTTATATACTCGTAAAATTTTGTGATATGAGTTATAAGATGGTGTAAATAATGAAAAAGTAGGTCTAACTTTAATGCGGTCAAGACAACATAAAGCAATAAAAATAGTATTTACATGATTATTAAAATTTTCAACTTTAAAGAAAATGGGTGAATCTGTCATTATATGAATATGTCGAGTTAACATATTTTCAGAAATAATTGTAAGTAATTCATTTTTGTATTCGGTATCAGAATCACCATAAGTCATTAAAAAATGATAATTTGAATTATGAAGATTTTTAACATAATCAATCGAATCTGCAATAAAAATAGAACAATCCAACTTGTGGGAATTTTCGATAAAAAACTCATCAATTTGACAAAAATTATGTTTACGATAAAATATAATAAATGGATATTTCATTATATTTTATAATTAAAAATGTTTAAATGGTATTAAATATAATACAATTAATATTCTGGTGTATGTTTTTTAAATAGACAACCTTGAGGTGTTAAATTTCTCACTTCACTTGTAACAATTACAGGATTTTGGTGGTCGCAATTTGTTGTCCATATTTTAACAATACAGAAATTTTTTTTAGGTGAAATGGTAATTCCTGTTACACAATTAACAAATGCGCTATTTGTGCTAATATTTTCGCCAACAAGAACATATGTTAGGTCTCTCCAGACATCAGATACATTTTTATTAGAGACTTTATAAGAAAAGCATCCTCCATTTCTATTTTTTGGGTCTTCCCACATAGGAGTAACGCCGTCTCTCATAATAAACAGCATACAATTTTTAACCAAATCAGCTGGCAACGATTCGGTAATAGCAATAGCTTCTTCAACTGTCTTAAATTGATAAATTTTCTTATAACTTTTAACAGTCCAATCAGAATCTTGAGGTAAATGAGCCCAAAGATTCCATTTGTATCTTAATTTATGGAAATCATTGGTTTCATAAATACTTGCAGTAGCCATTGTTAAATTGGTATGACAGGATTCCATTATATAGTAATTGATTCAATTTTTTTTAAATTTTTTTATTATTATTTAATATTTATAATTTAAGTGTAATGTGTTAAATTTTAATAAAATCGTCGGATTTATCAGTGTCACTAATGTAATGTTCGTCATCAATACAATTGTCAAAACGTATATTCATGTTATTGTATATTGTTTCAGAACCATTGTCTTCATTATCATCTTCAACAACAGGTTCAGATTCAACAACAGGTTCAGATTCAATAACAGGTTCAGATTCAATAACAGGTTCAGATTCAATAACAGGTTCAGATTCAACAACAGGTTCAGATTCAACAACAGGTTCAGATTCAGAAATAGGAAAAATGGTATAATCATGTTCGTTAAAAACAATA
>JACCDX010824210.1_pt1 | contig 24128 bp, 24 predicted proteins | sample 7449681 | NCBI WGS metagenome assembly JACCDX01 (sample SAMN15323450, study PRJNA562643) | freshwater metagenome | isolation source: river surface water | place: USA:Blue River Watershed | collected 2017-08-18
CATTCACTACTACAACCACGAGCGCATCAAGAGCAAATTAAAAGGGCTGAGTCCTGTGCAATACAGAACTCAGCCCTCTGTGGCCTAACTGGCCGATTCGACTGTCCAACTTATTGGGGTCAGTTCAAGGGTGCCGTTTTTTTGTGCCCTGCAGCGCGTGGCTCGGGGGACGCATGAACAGCTCATTTGAACAAGGCAGCAACCTTCTTCTTGGACTTGATGTTGTTGGAAACCCGGCTGGGTACCGTGACCTCGGGAGCCGCTTCGGTGGGGGCTTGAGGAGCCTGATACGGCTGGGTGAAGAAAGGATCCAACGGTTGTTGCTGGCGGGGGGCAAAACGCGCCCGGGGCGCACGCTCGGGGCGAGCATCGATGACATCGCGCGGATCGTCTTCGCCCCAATGGCGACGCCCAGTATTGATGCGCCCGCGGGGGCGATCGTCATCGAACTCGATGGGTTCGAGATCGGCTTTTTTCTTGATCAGTTTTTCAACGTCGCCCAACAGTCGCTGATCACTCGGTGTGACGAAACTGATCGCCAAGCCGGATGCGCCAGCGCGACCGGTACGGCCAATGCGATGCACATAGTCCTCGGCATTGAAGGGGATGTCGTAATTGAATACGGCGGGGACATCTTTGATGTCCAGACCACGGGCAGCGACATCGGTACACACCAGCAATTGCACCTCGCCGCGCTTGAAGGCATCGAGCGCCTTGAGGCGTTCATCCTGGCTTTTGTCCCCATGCAATGCGGTAGCCTTGAGCCCATCGCGCTCGAGGCTGCGGGTCAGGCGAGCACAACCCAACTTGCTGTTGACAAACACAAACGCTTGCGAAACGGTGTTGTCCTTGAGCAACTGGACCAAGGCGCGGCGCTTGTCGTCGTCAGCCACGCTGATGAAACGTTGGGTGACCGTCGAGGCTGTTTCGTTGGGACGCGCCACCTCGATGGTGATCGGATTTTGCAGGTAACTGTTGGCCAGGCGCCGGATCTCGGGCGAAAAGGTCGCCGAGAACAGCAAGGTGGTGCGTTGCTTGGGCAGGTGGCTCAGGATGCGCTGCAAATCGGGCAAAAAACCGATGTCAAGCATGCGGTCGGCTTCGTCAAGGACCACATATTCGACCTGGTTCAAGACCACGTTTTTGGCTTCGATGTGATCCAGCAATCGACCGGGTGTCGCGACCAGCACCTCGACGCCTTTTTTCAGCTCGGCCGTTTGGGGCTTCATGTCCATGCCCCCGAACACCACGGTGCTGCGCAATTGGGTGTATTTGGCATACAACTTGACCTGCTGCGCCACCTGATCAGCCAACTCGCGGGTGGGCAACAAAACCAAAGCCCGCACCGGATGACGAGCGGGAGACGTGGACGTGTTTTCGTGTTTCAGCAACCGTTGCAACAAGGGCAATGAAAATGCCGCCGTCTTGCCGGTACCGGTCTGGGCCGCACCCATCACGTCTTGTCCGGTCAAAACCACCGGGATGGCCTGGGCCTGGATGGGGGTCATGGACTCGTAGCCCATTTCGGCCACCGCTTGCGCCAGATGGGGCGCCAGATTCAGATTAGAAAAGGAGGACATCTTGGGGTTCAGGTTTTGGGCAGGGTCACGCCCACCTGCCCCTGGTATTTGCCGCCACGGTCTTTGTAACTGGTCTCGCAGACTGCGTCGCTCTCAAAAAACAACACCTGGGCGCAGCCCTCACCCGCATATATCTTGGCGGGCAAAGGGGTGGTGTTGGAGAACTCCAACGTCACATAGCCCTCCCATTCGGGCTCAAAGGGGGTGACATTGACGATGATGCCGCATCGGGCGTAAGTGCTCTTGCCCAAACAAATGGTGAGCACATTGCGGGGAATCCGAAAGTATTCGACCGTCCGTGCCAGGGCAAAGCTGTTGGGCGGGATGATGCAAACATCCGACTGAATATCGACGAAACTTTTTTCGTCGAAATTCTTGGGGTCGACCACCGTGCTGTGGATGTTGGTGAAGACCTTGAATTCAGGCGCACAACGGATGTCATAGCCATAACTGCTGGTGCCGTAGCTGACAATTTTTTGGCCGTCACGCTGGCGAACTTGGCCAGGCTCGAACGGCTCGATCATGCCGTGCTGCAGGGCCATGCGGCGGATCCATTGGTCGGATTTGATGGTCATAAGCGATCATTCTACCTTTTGCCACCATCGACCGCCTGCCCGGGCCCGCCAGGTCTTACAATAAACGCATGAAAGTTCTTCTTCTCAATGGCGTCAACCTGAACATGTTCGGTCACCGTGATCCGAAACAGTACGGTACGGTGACACTGACCGAAATCGAACAGCGCATCAAAGCCCTGGGTACCCAGCTGGGCGCCGAGGTGGAGTGCTTTCAGACCAACCACGAGGGCGAAATGTGCGAGCGCATCCACCGCGCCTTCATGGAGCAGGTCGATGCCGTGCTGATCAATGCCGGAGCCTGGACCCATTACAGCATCGCATTGCGCGATGCCGTGGCGATTCTGAAGTGCCCCGTCGTCGAACTGCACATGTCCAACATCCACGCCCGTGAAGTCTTTCGCCACCACTCGGTGCTGGCAGACATCGTCACGGGACAGATCAGCGGCTTTGGGGCGGACAGTTACGAACTGGCGCTGCGGGCCGCGATTTCGGCCCTGTCCAGGCGCTGAGTGATTGCCCCGGGGCTTGCCACGGATTTTTCGGCCCAGTGCCGACATGTCGAGGAACACCATGTACAAAAACCTCATGGCTGCCGTGCGCAGTCTTTATCTTGCCCTGCTTTTGTCCTGCACCACCGCCAGCTTGGCCAACACGGTCAAAGCCGCTTTTGTCTATGTGGCGCCCCTGACCGAGACCGGCTGGGTGCGCCAACACGAAACCGGACGCCAGGCGGTCGAGGCCCAGCTCAACCGGCTTGGACCCAAGGTGCAGACCACTTTTGTCGAAAACATCCCGGAAGGTCCGGACGCCGAACGCGTGATCCGCGATCTGGCGCGACAGGGTCATCAGATCATTTTCACCCCCAGTTTTGGATACATGGAGCCGACGCTGAAAGTCGCTGCGGAATTCCCGGGGGTGAAATTTGAAAGCATCACCGGCTACAAACGCAGTGCCAATGTGGCCACAGCCAATGCCCGCTACTACGAAGGTCGATACCTGGCAGGCATCGCGGCGGGCCGGGTCAGCCAGACGGCTGTATTGGGTTATGTGGCAGGCTTTCCCATTCCCGAAGTGCTGCAAGGCATCAATGCCTTCACTTTGGGGGCCCGGTCAGTGCGTCCGGACATCGAAGTCAGGGTGATCTGGCTGCAAGCCTGGTTTGATCCGGCGCGCGAGCGCGATGCTGCCATGACCCTGATCAACCAGGGCGCCGATGTGCTGGCATTTCACACCGGATCCAATGCCGTCATGGTCGCTGCCCAAGAACGCGGCAAGATGGCGATCGGCTACCACTCGGACATGCGCTCATTTGGCCCCGATGCCCAGTTGTTATCGGTCACTCACCACTGGGGCGACTACTATGCCCGCCGCGTGCGCGCGGTGGTCGAGGGCAACTGGACCAGCAGCGACACCTGGGGCGGGGTCAAAGAAGGCATGATTCGGATCGAAGGGTTTGGCCCCAAATTACCCGCCCGAGTCCGGCAAGAGGTGCTGACGCGCCAACAAGAACTGGCCCAGGGGCGCCTGTCGGTGTTCAAAGGTCCGATCCAGGATGACAAGGGCCAGGTGGTCGTGCCCGCCGGAACGACCCTGAACGACGCTCAAATCCAGACGATGAACTTCAAGGTACAAGGCGTGCGTTAAGGGCGCTTTGCGGCGGCTAGGGGGTTTCCCTGAATCCTGTCCCAACCCGTGTCGGTTCATAATGATCGTTTGAACAACAAGAGGAGCCTCGCATGTCCAATCCACCCCCGCCCCAAATTCGCCGCGTCATCACCGGCCACGACGACCAGGGTCGCGCCGTGGTCAAAATCGACGAAGTCTGTCAGCACTTCAAGGCGGGGCGAGGCAACGCCAATGTGTGCAACATCTGGACCACCGACACCCACCCGGCCAACAACGATGGCGATGAGGACAAGGGCATGCGCCCCGGGGCATTCACCATGATTCCCGATGGCACCGTGTTTCGCATCCTCGATTTCCACCCCGGCCTGGAAGCCCGGAATCATCGCACCGATACCATCGACTACATCGTGGTGATGCAGGGCAAAATCGATATGGAACTGGAGCCGGGCGGAGAGGTGGTCACGCTCCAACAAGGCGATGTCATGGTGCAACGGGGCACTGTGCACAACTGGGTGAATCCTTATACCGAGACCTGCGTGATGGCGGTGATCCTGATCCACGCCAAGTCGGTCGAAGCGGGTGGCAAGACCCTGGCCGCATTCGGCTGATCGGGGCGAGTCTGCCCATGCTCACCCGCATCCGCCAGCGGATGCGGGTGTCATGGATGAAGCAAACTGTTTAAAACCTCATGCGTCGCTGTATCTCCAACTTGGATGCGACTGGCCTGAAGGGCGTTTGACAGACCTTTAATAGATCCATATTTTAAACCTTTACTATCAATTTATAATATCTTTGTTTTCACCAAGAAGGCAGAGATGTCCCAACCCCATTGCACCCTGCACGGTGCAGACGATCTGATTGCCCCAGGCGATCTCTGGCTGGTGGCGGTTAGACACACTGTTGAGGTATGGCTCACTGAATGACACCCCAGAGGCGATGCTCCATGTCATTGATTTCACGTTGGCTATCCCTGGTTTTGGGCATTTCGTTAAGCCTTTGTACCTGGGCTCACCCCCTGCTCAGCGGCGTTGAATCGCTGCGTCATGCCCGCATCGGAGTGATTCAGGGTTCGGCGCACGACATTTACGCCCAAAAACATTTTCCTGACGCAGTGTTGTTGCAGTATTTGTCGGTGCCCGACATGATCCTGGCCGTGGAGACCGGGCATTTAGATGCAGCCATTTACGAAGAAGGCGGATTACGCGCCCTGCTGAAAGAAAAGCCCCGCATGGCACAACTGGGAGACTCGATCTTCGAGGCGCAGGTCGGGGCAGGATTTCACCCCGACTCCGACACATTGCGCCAGCAGTTCAATGCCTTTGTCGCCCAAATCAAGGCCGATGGCACCTGGCAAGACATGGTCGAACGCTGGATGCAACAGGGTCGCACCGAAATGCCCGCCATCGCTCTGAACCCGAACGCCCCACCGCTGAGGGTGGGCAATGCCATTTTAGGTCTGCCCTCGGTAGCGGTTCAAAATGGACAAAAGGTAGGCTTTGAAATCGAAATGGCCACGCGCTTTGCTGCCGCCATCGGACGCCAGCCCACATGGAACACGGTCGACTGGAATGCGCTGATTCCGGCGCTGGTATCGAAAAAAATCGATGTGATCATCAGTTCGATGTACATCACCCCCGAGCGCCAAAAAAGGATCGATTTTTCGACCCCTTACCACTCCAGTGGCAACTACTTTTTTACCCTGGCCAGCCGGCTGAGCCAGGCAGGAGCCCCGCCACCCCGGAAAGACATCGGCTCGTTTTGGAGCCGCCTGCAAGACAGTTTTTACAGCAACCTCATTTTGGAAGACCGTTATTTGATGCTGCTCGAAGGCTTGTGGGTCACCTTGAAACTGTCGGTCTTTTCCGCCTTGCTGGGCACCCTGATCGGCGCCGTGGTGTGCGCTTTAAGGATGGCGGCCAGCCCTTGGCTGAACGCCCCGGCGCGCATGTACATCGCCATCTTGCGGGGCACACCGGTGCTGGTAGTGCTGATGCTCATTTTTTATGTGGTGTTCGCATCGGTGCAAGTCAGCCCCGTGCTGATCGCAGTCATCGCTTTCGGCATGAATTTTGGGGCTTATGCGGCCGAAATTTTTCGCAGCGGCGTGCAGGGCATTGATCTCGGCCAAACCGAAGCTGGTATTTCGATGGGTTTCACGCCCATGGCCACTTTTTGGCACATAGTCTTGCCACAAACCATCCAGCGCATCCTCCCAGTCTACAAGGGCGAGTTCATTTCGTTGGTCAAAATGACGTCCATCGTGGGCTATGTGGCCGTGCAAGACCTGACCAAAGCCAGCGACATCATCCGCTCACCCACCTTTGACGCCTTCTTCCCCTTGGTGATGGTCGCCATGTTGTATTTTGTCCTGGCCTGGGCGCTGATCCAGATCCTGGAGTGGGTTGAACGCCGCACCGACCCGGTCTGGCGTCGGCAACACCGAGCCTGAACATGTTGCGCGTTGAGAACCTCTCGAAAAACTTTGGCGACACCCGGGTGCTCAGCCAGGTGAATGCCCAAATTCATGCGGGCGAAGTGATTTCCATCATCGGACCGTCTGGCTGCGGCAAAAGCACGTTGTTGCGCTGCCTCAATGGCCTGGAGCAACCGACACAGGGCCGCATCTGGTTTGACGGGAAAGACTTGTCTGCCCCCGATAACGACATGGCTCAGATCCGCCAAAAGATGAACATGGTGTTTCAGTCATTCAACCTGTATGCCCACTTGACTGTGCTCGAGAATCTGACACTGGCCCCGATTCATCTGAAAGGGCAATCCCGGCAGCAAGCCCAGGAACGGGCGATGAGCTTGCTGCAACAAGTGGGCTTGGGCGAGCGTGCCCTGCACCTGCCCCATGAACTGTCGGGTGGTCAGAAACAACGTGTCGCCATTGCCCGCTGCCTGGCCATGGATCCCAAAGTGATCTTGCTTGATGAGCCCACCTCGGCGCTCGACCCCACCATGGTCCGCGAAGTTCTGGCGGTGATTCGCAAATTGGCTCGAGAAGGATTGACATTGCTGATCGTCACTCACGAAATGGAGTTTGCGCGTGAAGTCTCAAGCCGGGTGTTTTACATGGACGAACAAGGCATCTACGAAGAGGGCTCACCAGACCACATCTTTGCAAACCCCCGTCGACCCAAAACCCGCGCTTTCATTCACCGGGTGCGCAGTTGCCATGTAGAAATTCATCACCCGCATTTCGATTTATATGCGGTCCAGTCGGCTCAGGAACACTTTTGCGATCGGCATCAACTGAGTGCAACGGCCCGCTACAACCTGTCCTTGCTGATCGAGGAGGTGGCGGTGTTGATGCGTTCGCACTGGATGGAGGGTCTGCGTGTCGAATTCATCACCGAGTATGCAGAAACCTCGCGCGAGTTGAGTGTGCGCATCGCATTACCCAAACGTCTGGCCAAAGTGCTCATCACCCCCAACGAAGATACGCAACTCGCTCGCCAACTGATGGATCACGCTTGCCAGCGTTTGGACTTCAACCCCAAACCCGATGGCGTGGAGTTGCTTGCCCTGATCCGACAACAAACCCGCTGAGCACGGATGCCTGCAAGACCTGTTCAGGCTACCGCCGGGGATCTCTCGCGCCAACGCAAGACCAGCAAGGCCAACACCCCCGAGACAATCAGCCACATTGAAACGTGGATGGCTTTTTGGCTGATGGCATAGGTGATGCTTGAATAGGTCAGCCAGGCACAGGCAGCGCCAAAAATCAGCGGCAACACCGGAAACAAGGGCACCTTGAATGGGCGCTCGGTCTGCCCATCGGTGATCCGCAGCCAAATCACCGCCATGCTGACCAGGAACAAAAAGCCCCAGAACACCGGTGCGGTGAACTCCACCATGGCCGAAAAACCATCGGCTTCCTGTGTGCCCAAAGCGATCAGCAAGGCGCTGATGACCCCTTGCACCCAAAAGCCCTGCTTCGGGCTGCCGGTGTCAAGTCGCCACTGCCCCAGACGGCGCAGGACGCTCCAGTCGCGCCCCAGAGCGAAATTGGTGCGCGCTCCGACGATCATGGTGGCATTGATGCTGGTCAGGGCGGCAATCGCCACGAACAGCCCCAAAGCCTTGCTGGCGCTTTCTCCCCAGGCCAGCCCCAGCAGATCCGAGGCAGCCGTTTTACTTTGGCTCAAGCCCTGCAAGCCCAGCCCCCACAACAGCGCAACATTGACCAGGACATAAATGGCGGTCAACACCGCCATGCTGACGACAATCACCCAGACCATGGTGCGCCGTCCGCCCCGCACTTCAGCCGACACATAAGCGGATTCGTTCCAGCCCCCAAAGGTCAGCAAGACAAAGACCAGACACAGACCCCACTGCGCCGGGGCTGGTGCCTGCACGAACCATTCGATGGCGCGCGGGGTGCTGGCATCGACCCAAAAGCCGGCCACCACCACGGCCCCCAAACCCAGCAACTCGAGCCCGGTGAGCAGCGCCTGCAAACGGGCCGAGGCGTGCAAACCGGTCAGATTGACTGCCGTCAGCACGATCACGATGGCCCAAGCCCACAGGGCGCTGGAGTGCGAACCAAGATTCAAAATCGAGCTCATGTAGTCGCCAAACACGAAGGCCAGCAACGCGATCGATCCGGTGTTGATGATGGTGGCGCGAGACCAGGCGTACATGAACGACAAATCGCGACCAAAGGCGCGCTGCAAAAAATGATAGTCACCACCGGCATGCGGATAAGTGGTACACAGCTCGGCATAGCACAGCGCACCGGCCATGGAAATGAAAGCCCCCAGCAGCCACAACACCAAGGCCCAGCCCGCATCCCCACTGATGCCAGCGACCAAAGCCGGGGTTTTAAAAATGCCAGCGCCGATCACGATGCCGACGATCAACAAGATCGCTGCAGCAGGGGACAACAGGCGCAAAGGAGAGGTTCCGGAGTGATCTGATGTCATGGATCAAGAGCCCGCTTCAAAGCCGGTTTCCTTTAACGGGGGTGATCAGGTTGTCAGAAGTGACTGTCCCCGAGAGCTGTTTGCCTTCAATGCGGCCACTGAAGGTGTGGACGCGACGATCCGGCGTCATGAATTGAAAGCTCAAATCCTCGCCCCGCAAACGCGCTCCGATCAAGGGCAGGGTCTGGTTAGCGCGCACCATCAACCCCCCGATTTTTTGAAATTGCTGGTGAAACATCAGCTTCATGGGCCCGCCCTGTGCTCCCGTGACCATCCATTCGCCTTCAAGTTGAGCCGGAACCCACCAGAAATACCCCCGGAAATTTTCATGGACGATGATCTCATCGGCTTCCCAATCGCCCATGGTGAAGGCATGCGAAAGGATGCGAGTTCCGGGTTTCATCTTCAGGATCGTCGGACGCAAGCGCATGTTGAGATCAGGCAGCAAATAAAGCGTCACCACGCTGGCGCTGGAAAAATCTTCTTTGAAGATGTCGCCGGTGATGATCCTGACCTTGCTCTCCAGCCCCGCTTCACGCACCTTGCGTCGGGCAAACTCGGCCATGTCGGGGTTGTACTCAATGCCCACGGCCTGTGCCCCGCGTTGCTGAGCGGCGGTGATAGCGATGATGCCGTCACCGGCACCCAAGTCATAGACGAGATCGTCAGAATTGACCCGGGCGGTGGCGAGCATTTTTTCGATCAGGGGCACGGGTGTGGGCACCCAAATGACGTCTTTGCCGATCTGCCCGCGCTGGGGCACATAATCGGTTGCCGGAGCCGTTTGCGCCGACGCCATCAGGGCACAACCAGCCCACAAACCCGCCCAACCGAGAACGAAACGCCATGTCATCAGTTGCTCCCATCGCCTGTGAAAAATGCAATCCCATGAATTTAGGTCAACTCATCGGGGGATGCTGAGGCCCGCCCGAATACCCTCATGCCTTGCCCCCTAGAAAAAACCCTAGGACAAAACCATCGGCTCAAACAACCCTCAGCATCCTTGTGAGCTTGGGACACCCAAGAAAAAACCCCTGTCCATGAAAATAGACAGGGGTTTGAGAGATTTGGCGGAGTGGACGGGGCTCGAACCCGCGACCCCCGGCGTGACAGGCCGGTATTCTAACCAACTGAACTACCACTCCGCGTGGTGCCACTTTTGCAGCTTGCTGATGCAAACTGCCAAGTGCGGCCAACTTGGCGACCCTACGGGGATTCGAACCCCGGTACTCACCGTGAAAGGGTGATGTCCTAGGCCTCTAGACGATAGGGTCAAAACCTGGACGTCGACACTTTTGGTGGAGGTAAGCGGGATCGAACCGCTGACCTCTTGCATGCCATGCAAGCGCTCTCCCAGCTGAGCTATACCCCCATTGGGTGTCGAGAATGCAGAGTATAGCGCATTTTTCAGGCTTTCGACAAGCGCTCCAAAACAATCTCCCGCCTTTGCAGGGCCAACACTTGATCGACCGATGGTGTCTGAGGCGTGCCCATGACAAGGACACGCACAGGCATGGCCAACTGGGGCATTTTCAGCTGATGCTCGGTCAAAACTGCTTTCATGGCTGCCGAAATGGCATTGGGCTCCCAGGCCACTTCGGCCAAGGCGCGAGCCAGATCAGCCAGGGCGGGTCGCACGGCATCGGTGACATGCTGAGCGACATCGGCTTCGTTGGGGTGCACATCGCCATGGTGGCGGGCGATCCAGTCGGCCAATGCCACCAGCGTATCGCAACGGTCTTTGTACAAAGCACACAAGGCCGTCAGGCGCTCGTCGGTTTGGTGCCCCAGGGCTTGCACATGCGGGGTGACCGTCTGAGCCAGGTCTTGGGCGCCCATGGCTTTGAGATGCTGTGCATTGACCCACCGCAATTTGGCTTCGTCAAACTGGGCAGCGCTCTTGCCCAAATGATCCAAATCGAACCATTGCAAAAACTGCTCGCGGCTGAAAATTTCGTCGTCCCCATGGCTCCAACCCAAGCGTGCCAAATAGTTGACCATGGCATCGGGCAGATAACCCTCGGCGCGATATTGCGTGACAGCCTTGGCGCCATTGCGCTTGCTCATTTTTTCGCCCTGTTCATTGAGCACGGTGGGCAAATGGGCATAGACCGGAGGCGGGTGACCCAAGGCAAGAAAAATGTTGATTTGGCGCGGCGTGTTATTGACGTGATCGTCGCCCCGAATGACATGGGTGATGCGCATGTCGATGTCGTCGACCACGACACAGAAGTTGTAAGTGGGGGTGCCATCGGGTCGGGCGATGACCAGGTCGTCGAGCTCAGCGTTGGAGATCTCGATGCGACCCTTGACCTTGTCGTCCCAGGCCACCACACCAGCCAGCGGATTTTTGAAGCGCCAGACGGGTTGCACCCCCTGCGGGATAGGCGGCAGGTTCTTGCCAGGCTCGGGGCGCCAAGTGCCGTCGTAACGGGGTTTTTGCTTGGCCGCCATCTGCCGCTCACGCAGGGCGTCGAGTTCTGCCATGCTCATGTAACAGGGGTAGACATGTCCCGCAGCACGCAACTCGTCCAGCACCGCCTTGTAACGATCCATGCGCTGCATCTGGTAGAAGGGGCCTTCGTCGGGCGTCAAACCCAGCCATTGCATGCCCTCTAAGATGACGTCCACCGCCGCTTGGCTGCTGCGCTCGAGGTCGGTGTCTTCGATGCGCAAAATGAAAACACCCCCGGTGGAGCGGGCGAACGCCCAAGGGTATAAGGCTGAGCGAATGTTGCCCAGATGGATGAATCCCGTCGGGGACGGGGCAAATCGGGTGCGTGTGGTCATGAGCGCAATCAGGCCATCAGGGACAAGCCGCGGGAGATGTCGGCCTGGATATCGGCAACATGCTCCAGGCCAACGGCGACGCGAATCAACCCTTGGCTGATGCCGGCAGCTTGGCGTTGGGCTTCGGTGAGTTTGCCGTGCGAAGTGCTGGCCGGATGGGCCAACAAGGTTTTGGTGTCGCCCAGGTTGGTGCAAAGCGACATGACCTGAAGATGGTCGAGCACTTCAAAGGCGCGTGCCCTGCCCTGCTCGGGCGAGTCGGCCTGAACCTCGAAAGACAAGACCGCACCTCCCACACCTGACATCTGGCGCATGGCCAATGCATGCTGTGGGTGGCTGGGCAAGCCGGGGTAATACACCCGTGCCACCCCGGGCTGGCTTTCGAGCCACTGAGCCAGCGCCATGGCATTGGCGCTTTGAGCGCGCATGCGAATGTCAAGTGTCTCTAGCCCTTTGAGCACGACCCAGGCATTGAACGGCGAGAGCACCATGCCCGAGTTTTTCATGACCGGCAAAAGTTTGTCGGTGATCAGGGCTTGGGTGGTGCACAAAGCACCGGCCATGACACGGCCTTGACCGTCCAGGAATTTAGTGCCCGAGTGCATGATGATGTCAGCCCCGAAATCGATCGGACGTTGCAAGGCAGGGCTGGCAAAGCAGTTGTCCACTGCCAGCAGAGCTCCGGCAGCATGAGCGATCTCAGCCAGCGCCGCGATGTCGCACACCTCGGTCAGGGGGTTGGTCGGAGTTTCGGCGAACAACAAGCGGGTTTGGGGGGTGACAGCGCGGCGCCAGGCATCGAGATCGGTCTGGGGCACGATGCTGGTCGTCACGCCAAAGCGGGCGAACTCGGAACCGATGAGCTTGAGCGTAGACCCGAACATCGACTGCGAAATGATGACATGGTCGCCGGCTTTAAGGAGTGAAAAGCACATCAGCATGACCGAAGACATGCCGCTGCTGGTGGCTAGACAGGCTTCAGTGCCCTCGAGCGCCGCCAACCGCAACTCGAAGCTGCTGACCGTCGGGTTGCCGGTGCGGCCGTAGGTGTAGCCCTCTTCGTCACCGGCAAAACGGCGCGCAGAAGTGTCAGCGTCGGGCTGCACAAAACCACTGGTGAGGTAGAGCGCTTCAGAGTTTTCACCAAAAGGACTGCGCGGTACGGCAGCACGCACCGCCAGGGTTTCGCGGTGCAACGGGTGGGGAGGAGTTTCAGAGTTCATGGTCAGTGAGTGGCATTGGGCAGCGACAAACGCGAGGTGTCTTGGGACTCATCCTGGGGGACCAGGCGTTGCTCGTTCAGGCGCAAGATGTCGTCTGCGGTCACATCGCCAGTGACATAGACACCATCAAAGCACGAAGCGTCAAAGCCGTCGAGGGCTCGGGATCCGGGCAAGGCCGCTGAACGCACGGCCTGCTTCATGGCCTCGACGTCCTGATAAATCAGGGCATCGGCGCCAATCAGTTGGCGCACCTCTTCGACGCTGCGGTTGTACGCCACCAGTTCGTCCGACGTAGGCATATCGATCCCGTAAACATTGGGGAAGCGCACGGGCGGTGCGGCGCTCGCCATGTAGACTTTGCGCGCCCCGGCGTCGCGCGCCATTTGCACGATTTCACGGCTGGTGGTGCCGCGTACGATGGAGTCGTCGACCAACAACACATGGCGGCCCTTGAATTCGCTGGCAATGACATTGAGCTTTTGGCGCACTGATTTTTTGCGTACCCCTTGCCCCGGCATGATGAAGGTGCGCCCCACATAACGATTTTTCACAAAGCCCTCGCGATAGGGCAACCCCAGCAAATGCGCCAACTGGGTGGCGCTCGGACGGCTGGACTCGGGGATGGGAATGACGACGTCGATGTCCGTGGGCGGCACCACCGAAATGACGCGCTTGGCCAGGGTCTGCCCCAAATTCAGGCGCGCCTGATACACCGAGATGCCGTCCAGGGTGGAATCGGGTCGGGCCAGGTAGACAAACTCAAAGATGCACGGCTCAAGGCGCGCCTGGGGAGCGCAGATTTTGCTGTGGACGTGACCTTGCAAATCAATGAAAACGGCCTCGCCGGGGGCCACATCGCGCTGAAACACATGGCCCGTTCCCTCCAGCGCCACCGACTCGCTGGCCACCATGGTGGTGCCATCGGCCCCTCGACCCAAGCACAAAGGACGGATGCCGTGCGGATCCCGAAAAGCCAGCAAGCCATGCCCGGCGATCAGGGCGATCACGGCATAAGAGCCACGCACCCGCGCATAGACCCGTTGCACTGCCGCAAAAACGCCCTCGTGGGTCAGCCCGGCGGCCTTTGAGGGCTGAGCCAACTCATGCGCCAGCACATTGAGCAGAACCTCGGAGTCGCTTTCGGTGTTGATGTGCCGGTGGTCGGTGGAAAAAATTTCGGCTTTCAGGGCTTGGGCGTTGGTCAGGTTGCCGTTGTGCACCAGCACAATGCCGTAAGGCGCATTGACATAAAACGGCTGCGCCTCTTCCTCGCTGAAAGCGTTGCCCGCCGTGGGGTAACGCACCTGACCCAAACCGACATCGCCAGGCAATGCGCGCATGTTGCGAGTTCGAAACACGTCGCGCACCATGCCACGCGCCTTGTGCATGAAAAACTGTGTACCCGATTGGGTGGCGATGCCAGCCGCATCCTGACCGCGATGCTGCAAAAGCAGCAAGGCATCGTAGATCAACTGGTTGACGGGTGCGTTGCTGACAACGCCGACGATTCCACACATGTCAGTACAGGTACTTTCCAAATTCTGCGGGCAACAAAGGTCCCAGATTTTGCAAACTCGCTTGCAGCCATTGGGCCACCATCGACGCGCCCCAGGTTTCGCTGTCGCGCCAAGGACTCAAACCCACCACAATGGCCAAGGTCAACAACAACAAAACGCCTCTGAGTGCACCAAAGAGCGCGCCCAACAAACGGTCCAGAGGACCCAATCCAACAACAGATGTCAATTTTTTAAGGATCAGGCCAAGCAATGTGCTCAGCACGAGGACGCTCAAAAAAACCACCACAAAACCAGCCAATTGCCGCAAGCCGTCGTGGTCGGCGGTCCAGGGCAACCAAGCTCCAACCTGGGTGGCGTACTTTTGCCCCAGCCAAAAACTGGCGACCCAGCCCACGACAGAGAGCACCTCACGGACCAAGCCACGCAACAAGCCCCAAAAAGCCGATAACACCCCGATGGCCATCAAGATCCAATCGAGCGATGTCATGCTTGGAGACCTTAATAACTGAGGATGATGGCGGACAGCTGCAGGGCCTTGGCCTTTTCAGCCACTTTTTCAGCCTCGGCGCGGGTCGAGAATGGGCCCACCCGAACACGGGTTCGCTTGCCGTCCTTGGCCTCAATCACTTGGGTGTAAGTTTTGAGCCCGGCCTTTTCCAGTTTAGACCGGGTTTCGCGGACTTTGGCTTCTTCCAAAAAGGCGCCCACCTGCACCACATAGCGTCCGGCTGAGGCGTCCCTGGATTCAGCAGCGGGTGCATCGGCGTTTGGCGGGGCAACAGCCGGCGCAACCGCCGGGGTCGCAGCTTTCTCGGCAGCTACAACCAGTTCTTCTTTGTCGCCCAACGCATGCTTGGGGTCAACGGCTTGGGCGGGAGGAGGGACCTGGTCAGAAGACTCGGTTGACTTCAGGGGTTCGGGTGGCAAATCGGAGGGCTGCTTGGATTTGGACGGGATGTCCAGTGTCAGATCGCCAGGGACCGGGCGGGGTTGAGTGTCAAACACCATGGGAAAACCGATCACAGCCAGCAGCACCAACACGGTCGCCCCGATCAGACGCTGACGCGCACGCCGTCGCAGATGATCGATGGTTTGGGTCTCTGCGCCATTCGCACTTGCTTCGGTGCTGCCGTTGGCGCCAGGTCGGAATTTGAAAAAGGCCATGGCAATGATCAGTTCAAGTGAGGGGCTTCCAGGCGAGGTAAACCACGCTCCAAGACCCCGCCCACGGTCAGGAAGGATCCAAACACCACGATTCTATCAGCCGGGTCGGCTTGCGCGATGGCCGCCGACAGCGCCGCATGCGGGTCTGGAAAAGTACCGACCGAAACGCTGCGTGCCGGGGGTGCGACCTGCGCCCAAGCCAGCGCCAACGCGTCTGCGCTGCTCGCACGAGACGTCGGCAAATCACAAAAATACCAGGCGTCCGCCAAAGGGGCCATGCGGGCCAAAATGGCCTTGATGTCCTTGTCGGCCATGGCCCCCAACACCAGGTGCGTTCGCGGAAAAAAGCCCATGGCATCCAGATTTTGGAACAACACCGCCGCAGCATGCGGGTTGTGCGCCACATCCAGCACCAGGGCGGGTTGACCGGGCACCATTTGAAAGCGACCCGGCAAGTCGACCATGGCCAAACCGTTGCGCACGGCCTGGGCAGTGACCGGCAAGCGCGGGTGCAAGGCCTCGAGCGCAGCCAGTACCCCCCCGGCGTTGATCAACTGATTGGCTCCCCGCAAAGCGGGATAGGCCAAACCACTGAAGCGCTTGACTCGGCCCTGCCAGGACCACTGCTGCGCATCGCCTTGGACGACAAAGTCGACCCCGTGTCGGCGCAAATCGGCTCCCAGGGCCTGCGCCTGATCCAGCACCGATTGCGGCGGCATCGGATCACTCACGACCACGGGTCGGGCGGGTCGCATGATGCCCGCTTTTTCGCGACCAATGGCCTCCCGGTCAGGTCCCAAAAATTCCATGTGATCGAGGTCGATGGAAGTGATCACGGCGACATCCGGATCGATGATGTTGACGGCGTCCAGCCGTCCTCCCAAGCCCACCTCCAAAATGGCAACTTCGGAACCGCTGTCGGCGATGCAAGACAAAATGGCCAGGGTGGTGAACTCGAAATAAGTCAGGCTCACTGAACCCCGGGCGGTCTCGACGCGTTCAAAGTGGGACACCAGCACATGGGAGTCGACCGGCTCCCCGAACAGGCGGCAGCGCTCGGTGAAATGCACCAGGTGGGGCGAGGTGTAAACCGCCGTTTTGTAGCCCGACTGGGCCAAAATGGACTCCAACATGGCGCAGGTCGACCCTTTGCCGTTGGTCCCGGCCACGATGATCACCGGCATGTCCAGTTGCAAGCCCATGCGTTGAGCCACATCCCGCACGCGCCCCAGACCCATGTCAATGCTGGTGGGGTGTAGGCGCTCAGCATGCGCCAGCCATTGATGTAAATCCATGTCGGCATTGTCGCCCATGCGGGCAAAACCAGATTGATGCATCATAGAGGGATGAAAAACATCCAGGTTTTTGGCATTCCCAACTGCACCAGCGTGAAAAAAGCCTTGATTTGGCTGCAAGACCATGGTGTCGCGCACGACTTTCACGACTTCAAAAAAAAGGGACTGCCCGAGGCCGCACTGGATCAGTGGCTGCAAGCTGTGGGTTGGGAAGTACTCCTCAACCGCAAAGGCACCACTTGGCGCAGCCTGACAGCGGCGGAACAAGCGGCCGTTATAGACGCGCCCAGCGCCCGCGCCGCCCTTTTGGCACGACCCAGCCTGGTCAAACGCCCCGTCATCGTGGCAGATGGCCAGGTGTGGGTGGGTGTCAACCCCGAAGCCTGGTCAGTCGTTATTCATTCAAAACTTCACAGGTCCACACCATGAAATCAGCCGCCCTCGCACTCGCCAGTTTGTCCGTTTTGACCTTCAGCCAAGTTCAAGCCCAAGAAGTCGGGCGGGTCATCTCCAGCACCCCCATGTTCCAACAAGTGGCGGTGCCGCGTCAGGTTTGCACCACCCAACCCATGGTCCAACAGCCCCAAAAGTCGGGCGCAGGCGCTCTGATGGGGGCCATCGCCGGGGGAGCCATGGGCAATGCCGTTGGCCAAGGCTCGGGCAATGCAGCAGCCACCGCACTGGGGATCTTTGGCGGGGCGATTTTGGGCAACAAAATCGAAGGCAATCCACCTGCCGAGGTCCGCCAGGTCCAGACTTGCTCCAACCAGGTCTTCTACGAAAACCGCACCACGGGATACAACGTGGTGTACGAATTCAATGGCAAGCAATACACCGTGGTCATGCCCAGTGACCCCGGTCCCACGGTGAAGTTGCAAGTCACCCCGGTGCCCATGCCTCCCCATCTGGCCGCCCCTGCGGCGCCGGCCATCGCTGTTCCGCCGCCGGGCTCGGCCCCCCAGTCCTGATCGTCGCCTCAGCCCTCTGAGCAGGGCTTCAATTACAATGGTGAGTTGATTTTTGTTCTTTCATACCCACCATGATCCCACCGATCCAAGGCGTCAGCGTCAAACCCCAAGCCAATGTTTATTTCGATGGCAAATGCGTCAGCCACAGCCTGACGCGTCACGACGGCACCTCATTGTCGGTCGGCGTGATTTTGCCGGCCACCCTCACATTCAACACTGGCGCACCCGAAATCATGGAATGCGTCGCAGGCTGGTGTGAGTACAAACTGGCTGGCTCTGACCAATGGATCAAGTCCGCTGCCGGTGAAAAATTCTCGATCCCGGCCAACTCATCCTTTCAGATCCGCGTGACCGAGCCCTATCACTACATCTGCCATTTTGGCTGAGCCCTCAGACGCCATGAGCACCATATTGCAACATCTGCCCAAAGGGCAAAAAGTCGGTATCGCCTTCTCGGGAGGGCTGGACACTTCCGCCGCCCTTTTGTGGATGAAGAAAAAAGGCGCCCATCCTTACGCTTACACTGCGAACCTGGGTCAACCGGACGAATCGGATTACGAAGAAATTCCGCGCAAAGCCATGGCTTACGGGGCTGACAAAGCCCGTCTCGTCGACTGTCGCACTCAACTGGCCCACGAGGGCATCGCTGCCATCCAGTGCAACGCCTTTCACATCAGCACGGGCGGCATCACTTACTTCAACACCACCCCGCTGGGTCGTGCTGTCACAGGCACCATGCTGGTGGCGGCCATGAAGGAAGATGAAGTCCACATCTGGGGCGACGGCTCGACTTTCAAAGGCAACGACATCGAGCGCTTCTACCGCTATGGTTTGCTCACCAACCCGTCCCTCAAAATCTACAAACCCTGGCTCGATCAGCAATTCATTGATGAGTTGGGGGGGCGCAAAGAAATGAGCGAGTTTCTGATCGCCCATGGGTTTGACTACAAAATGTCGGTTGAAAAAGCCTACAGCACCGACAGCAACATGCTGGGCGCCACCCACGAGGCCAAAGACCTCGAGTTACTCAGCAGCGGAATCCGGATCGTCAACCCCATCATGGGCTTGCCTTTTTGGCGCGACGACTGCGCCGTCAAAGCCGAAGAGGTCACGGTGCGCTTCGAAGAAGGGCAACCCGTGGCCCTCAATGGCGTCGAATACGCTGACCCGGTCGAACTGTTCCTGAAAGCCAATGAGATTGGCGGCCGCCACGGTCTGGGCATGAGTGACCAAATTGAGAACCGCATCATCGAAGCCAAGAGTCGTGGCGTGTACGAGGCTCCCGGGATGGCTTTGCTGCACATCGCCTACGAGCGCCTGGTGTCGGGCATTCACAACGAAGACACGATCGAGCAATACCGCATCAACGGCATCAAATTAGGCCGCTTGCTTTACCAGGGACGCTGGTTCGATCCCCAAGCCATCATGCTGCGCGAAACCGCACAGCGCTGGGTGGCGCGCGCCATCACCGGCGAGGTCACGCTGGAATTGCGGCGTGGCAATGACTACAGCATTTTGAACACCGAAAGCCCGAACCTGACTTACGCCCCGGAGCGTTTGTCGATGGAAAAAGTCGAAGACGCGCCCTTCAGCCCGCTGGATCGAATCGGTCAACTCACCATGCGCAACCTCGACATCACCGACACCCGGGGCAAACTCGGCGTCTACACCCAGACCGGTTTGTTGTCGATGGGCATGGGCGATGGACCTAAGATTTTGAAGTTCGACGGCAGCAAAAACTGACCCGCTCCAAGAGTGCCCATCTGGTGGCAGGGTAAAGAAGCCCTCTTTTAATTCATGAACGAGGGCAACCACAAGCTGATGGCAGGAAAAAGCACCAGCAACACCAGCATGCCGACCATGATGGCCACGAAAGGCCAGCAACCGCTGAAAATTTGACCCAGGCGCACACCAGGAATCAGGGCGTTGAGGACAAACAAATTCATGCCCACCGGAGGTGAGATGAGGCCGATCTGAACGATCATGACGATCAGCACGCCAAACCAGACCGGGTCAAAACCCAATGCCACAACGATCGGGAAAAACAACGGAATGGTCAGCAACACCATCGTGAGTTCTTCCATGACCGTACCCAATACGATATAGATCAGCATCATCGCCATGACGATCCAGGTGGGCGACAAACCCAGCCCCGTGATCCAATCGCGCAAATCGCCGGGCATGGTGGTGAAGTTGACGAAATTGGCAAAAATAGTGGCGGCGATCAACAGGGTGAACAACATGCCGGTGGTGCGGGCGGACTCGACCAGCACCTGACCCAGCACGCGCCAACTCAGGCGACCACGCAGCAAGGCAAACAAAAACGCCCCGAAAGCGCCAAAGCCCGCTCCTTCTGTGGCGGTGAGCAAGCCCCCGTAAATCCCACCCAAGACCACGATCACCAACAACAACACCCCCCAGATACCGCGCAACGCACGCCAACGCTCAGGCCAACTCATGCGCTCGGCAGCTGGTGCGTGATCGGGGTCGCGCGAAGTGACCCAGACAATGCCCAACATGATCAGGACCATGGTCAATAAACCGGGTATCACTCCAGCCGCAAACAGCTTGCCGATGTGGGTTTCGGTGATGATGCCGTAGATCACCATGATGGTCGATGGCGGGATCATGATGCCCAACGTACCCCCGGCGGCCATGACGCCAGTCGAGAGCTCATCGCTGTAACCCAGTTTTTTCATGGACGGATAAGCCACCCGGCTCATGGTGGCGGCAGTGGCGATGGATGACCCGCAAATGGCTCCAAAGCCGGCGCAGGCCATGACGGTGGCATGTGCCAGGCCGCCCCGCACATGTCCGATGAAGGCATACGCAGCCTGAAACAATTCGTGCGCCAGACCTGCACGGGCGACAAAGTTGCCCATCAGGATGAACAAGGGAATGACCGACAGGGTGTAGGCAAACCCGGTTTCATAGACCACCTGGGCCGCATTGGCATATGCCGCCGGCCAGCCAATCAGCAAACCCACCCCCACAAACCCCACCAAGCCCATGGCGAAAGCCAATGGCACACGCAACAGGGCCAACACAAAAATCGCAGCAAATCCCAGCAAAGAAGCCGTCACAATGCCACCCCTTCGCCATCAGCCAATTCAACCGGCGGCTTGAACATCAGGCCCAGATGCAGCAAGCCGGTCAGGCCACACATGAGCGCCATGATCTGAATGAAAGGGGATTTGATGATTTTGAGTTGGGCCGTGGTTTCATGCTGAGCGGCGATGTCAACGCCCAAGCGCCACATGAGATAAGCCAGTCCACCCATCATGACTGCGCACAACAGGTTGACCGCAAAATTTTGCAGCACCCTGAACCACTTTGGCCAAATCCGATCGAGCGAGTCAAACACCACATGCTCGCCGCGCCGCGAAACCAGGGGCAAAGCCGAAAAAATCACCACCACCATCAACAACTCGGTGAGTTCGAGAGAACCGGTGATGGAATTGCTGAGCAGTTTTCGCGAGCCAACATCGAAAAAAGTCAGGGTCATGATGGCGAACAAGGCCAAACCGCCTAGCAGGCCGCAAACCCCATCGAGAATTTTATTGAGCATGTGCAATCCAAGGCAAAACGCCCGATCCCGGCCGGGGTCGGGCGCCCTTCAGGCGAGAGAAATCGTCACTTCTCCTGCTTGGCGATTTCGGCGCGGAATTCGGCCAACACTTTAGCCGGATCTTTCAGGCCTTTGGCTTTGGCATCGGCCACCCACTTGGATTCGAGACCTGAGGTGCGGGTCTTGACATCGTTGATGAACTTGGCGTCAGCCTTGGTCACCAAAACATTATTGGCCTGCATCAGTGCCAGAGCGCGGCGGTCCACTTTGTCCCAGCCCCGACCAAAGGTGCGGGCGGCAAACTCGCCCGAAATGGCGTCAACCGCTTTTTTGTCTTCGGGGCTGAGCTTGTCGTACTTGGCCGGGTTCATCATGAAAACAAAACTGGTGTTGTACAACCCCCCCGGGAAAGTGGTGGCGTGCCGGATGATTTTGTCGATGCGGAATGACTCGGTCGACTCAGCCGGGAACAAGGTGCCGTCCATCACACCGCCCGACAACAACTCGTAAGAGTCCGGAGCGGGTTTGAGGGTCACGTTCATCCCCAGGGTCTTGGAGATTTCGTTCACCATGCCGCCTCCCACGCGGAACTTGAGGCCCTGCAGGTCTTCGACCTGATTGATGACCCGCTTGGTATTGAAGATGATGCCGGGCCCATGGGTGAAATAACTCAACACCTTGATGCCCTGATGCTCTTCAGCGAATTGGGGGTATTTGCTGGCGATTTTGTTGAAAGCCACCGAGATGGGTTCGGCGTTATTGCCCAAAAAGGGCAACTCGGCCATTTGGGTGTACAAAAAACGACCCGGGGTGTAACCATGAACTGTGAATGAAACATCGAGCAAGCCGTTTTTAACCGCGTCCAATGTGCCAGGAGCCGCCACTGGCGCGCGCGGCAAAATGTTGCACTTGACCCGTCCCGAAGTGTTTTTCTCGAGGGTGTCGCACCACTCCTTTTGAGCCAAGCTCAAAGTATGAGTAGGTCCCACCCAACTGCTGACTGTGAGCACCGTTTGGGCTTGTGAGAGAGTGAAACCAGCACCAGCAAGCAGAAAAACAAGACTACGCTTCATGACATCTCCAGTCGATCAAAATATCTTAATGACTGTAAGGGCATTTGGGCTCGATCCATCTCATGACTTACCCGAATTAGCCGACCGATCGGTTGGAAAATGAAGGTGTCAGCCTCATGAGAGGAGAAGCGCATTACACTATCCAAAGCCAAAAAAGCACGTTCGTTCGCTTTAACCCGGATTATCCGTTTGGCGCACCTTCGGTGCAACTTGGGCGGCCGTGACGAATTGGCGGCCATCCCAAGCCCCAAGCGACAATCTCGGTAGATTCAAAATGGATTTAAAATTGACGTTTACGTAAACGTCAACCAAAATCTTTTTGCTTCGGCGTGAGCGTGTGACCTCGTTTTTTCATCACATTTGGAGTTCCCCATGAAGGTTTTGGTACCTGTCAAGCGCGTGGTCGATTACAACGTCAAGGTGCGTGTCAAGTCGGATCAAACGGGCGTCGACATCGCCAACGTCAAAATGAGCATGAACCCGTTCGACGAGATCGCCGTGGAAGAAGCTGTCCGCCTGAAAGAAAAAGGGGTGGTGACCGAGGTCATCGCCGTGTCCTGCGGCGTGACCCAGTGCCAGGAGACCCTGCGCACCGCCATGGCGATCGGTGCCGATCGTGCGATCCTGATCGAAACCGCCGAGGAGCTGCAACCTCTGGCCGTGGCCAAATTGATCAAAGCCGTGATGGACAAGGAGCAACCCCATTTGGTGATTTTGGGCAAACAGGCCATCGACGATGATTGCAACCAAACCGGACAAATGCTGGCGGCTCTGGCCGACCTGCCCCAGGCCACTTTCGCTTCCAAGGTCGAAGTCGCTGATGGCAAGGCACAGGTGACGCGCGAGGTCGATGGCGGTCTGGAGACGCTGTCCATCAGCCTGCCCGCCATCGTCACCACCGACTTGCGCCTGAATGAACCGCGCTATGTGACGCTGCCCAACATCATGAAGGCAAAGAAAAAACAGCTCGACACCTTCAAACCCGAAGAGCTCGGCGTCGATGTCGCCCCCCGAATCAAGACCTTGAAAGTCACCGAGCCGCCCAAACGCAGCGCCGGCATCAAGGTGGCCGATGTGGCCACCCTGGTCGACAAACTCAAAAACGAAGCCAAAGTGTTGGGCTGATCCAACCGCAACCGGAGTACACCCCATGACCGCACTCGTCATTGCCGAACACGACAACGCCTCGATCAAAGGCGCCACCCTCAACACCGTGACTGCCGCCATCGCCTGTGGCGGCGAGGTGCATGTGTTGGTGGCTGGCCACCAAGCTGCGGCGGCAGCCACTGCCGCCGCGCAAATCGCTGGCGTGACCAAAGTCTTGCACGCCGACAGCCCTGCACTGGACCATGGTTTGGCCGAAAACGTTGCCGCCCAAGTGCTGGCCGTTGCCGGGGCCTACAGCCACATCCTGTTCCCGGCCACCGCCAGCGGCAAAAATGTGGCCCCGCGCGTGGCCGCCAAACTCGATGTGGCGCAAATCAGCGACATCACCCTGGTCGTATCGCCCGACACCTTCGAGCGCCCCATTTATGCCGGCAACGCCATCGCCACCGTTCAAAGCGCCGACAGCACCAAAGTCATCACCGTGCGCACCACCGGTTTTGATGCCGCCGGCGTTGGCGGTTCCGCCGCAGTGGAGGGTCTGACGCCGGTGGCTGACTCGGGCAAGAGCCGGTATGTCGGCAGCGAAATTGCCAAAAGCGACCGGCCCGAATTGACTGCCGCCAAGGTCATTGTGTCGGGTGGTCGCGCATTGGGAAGCAGCGAAAAATTCAACGAGGTGATGACCCCGCTGGCCGATAAACTGGGCGCTGCCTC
>JACCDX010001290.1_pt1 | contig 24115 bp, 21 predicted proteins | sample 7449681 | NCBI WGS metagenome assembly JACCDX01 (sample SAMN15323450, study PRJNA562643) | freshwater metagenome | isolation source: river surface water | place: USA:Blue River Watershed | collected 2017-08-18
ATGGCGATTTCGCCAGGCTCGCCAACCGGCAGGGGGCGCCCTTCGTCGTCGACGATCATCAGCCGGGTGTTGGGGATGGGCACACCGATGTTGCCCGAGAACTCGCGCGCGATGGTGGGGTTGCAACTGGCCGAGGGGCTGGTTTCCGACAGGCCGTAACCCTCGCAAATCGGACAACCGGTTTTCTCCAACCAGAGCTTGGCCACCGCCGCCTGCACCGCCATGCCACCCCCCAAGGACACCTTGAGGTTGCGCCAGTTGACGGTGCCAAAGTCGGGGTGATTGGCCAGCGCATTGAAGAGGGTGTTGACGGCCGGGAACAGGTGAAACACATGCCGACTCAACTCTTTGAGCACCGCCGGGATGTCGCGCGGGTTGGGGATCAGCACGCATTTGCCGCCGATGCGCATGGACAGCATCATGTTCACGGTGAATGCGAAGATGTGATAGAGCGGCAAGGCGCAGATCACGGTGACCTGTTCTTGGGCGGGAATGCCTCGCATCGCCGGTGCGTTCCAGGCTTCGGACTGGATCACGTTGGCGATCACGTTGCGATGCAGCAAGACGGCCCCTTTGGAGACGCCCGTGGTGCCGCCGGTGTATTGCAAGACCGCGATGTCGTCCGCACCGATGACGGGTGGGTCAAACGGGAGGCCCGCGCCCTTGTCCAGGGCGTGGTTGAAGCGCACCAGCTGGGGCAGCTCGAAGGCCGGCACCATTTTTTTGACTTTGCGCACCACGTGGTTGACGATCGCGCCTTTGATCAGCCCCAACCGGTCGCCCATGGCGCACATGACGATGTGCTGAACGGGGGTCTGGTCCAGGCATTGCTGCAAGGTGGCGGCAAAGTTCTCGATGATGACGATGGCTTTGGCACCCGAGTCGTTGAGTTGATGCTGCAGCTCGCGCGGGGTGTAGAGCGGGTTGACGTTGACGACCACAAAGCCCGCGCGCAGGATGGCGGCCACCGCGATCGGGTATTGGGGCACGTTGGGCAACATGATGGCCACCCGGTCACCCCGGGCGAGGCCCAAGGATTGAAGGTAAGCCGCAAAGGCGCGGCTTTGCTGGTCAAGCTGGGCATAGGTGAGTTCCTTGCCCAGGAAGCTGAAAGCGGCTTTGGGACCGTGCTGTCGAAAACCTTCGGTCAACAAATCGACCAAAGAGCCATAGGCGTTGACATCCACATCGCTGGGCACCCCCTCTGGGTATGCCGACAACCACGGGCGATCACTCATGAAACCTCCTGAAGAAGGAACGTCGAACCGTCTGCCCTGCCCTGATTTCTTATTCCACCGCTTTGACCATGTCTTCGACGACCTTTTTGGCGTCGCCAAAGACCATCATCGTCTTGTCCATGTAAAAGAGTTCGTTGTCCAGGCCCGCGTAGCCAGCGGCCATCGATCGCTTGTTGACGATGATGGTCTTGGCTTTGTAGGCCTCGAGGATCGGCATGCCGTAGATGGCGCTGCCTTTGACATGGGCGGCCGGGTTGACCACGTCGTTCGCGCCCAAGATGATGGCGACGTCGGCTTGACCGAATTCGCTGTTGATGTCCTCCATCTCAAAGACCTGGTCGTAGGGGACTTCGGCTTCGGCGAGCAAGACGTTCATGTGGCCGGGCATGCGACCCGCCACCGGGTGGATGGCGTATTTGACGTTGACGCCTTTTTCGGTGAGTTTGGCGGCCATCTCCTTGACGGCGTGCTGGGCACGGGCCACGGCCAAGCCGTAGCCGGGCACGATGATCACGGTCTCGGCATTGCCCATGATGAAGGCGGCGTCATCGGCGCTGCCGCTCTTGACGTTGCGTTGCTGCTGGGCGCCACCCGTGGCGGCGGTGGCATCGCCACCAAAGCCGCCCAAGATCACGATGAAGAAGGAACGGTTCATGGCCTTGCACATGATGTAGCTCAGGATGGCACCCGAGCTGCCCACCAACGAACCGGCAATGATCAGCATGCTGTTGTTCAGTGAGAAACCGATTCCCGCGGCCGCCCAACCGGAATAGCTGTTGAGCATGGACACCACCACCGGCATGTCGGCGCCGCCGATGGGGATGATGATGAGCACGCCCATCACGAAGGACAAAGCCAACATGGCGTAAAACGCCAGCGGGTCTTGGGTCAGGGTGTAGAGCCCGCCCAGCGCCAAGGTGGCCAAGCCCAAGATCAGGTTCAGTTTGTGCTGGCCAGGGAAGACAACCGGCGCGCCCTGAAAGAGTCGGAACTTGTACTTGCCCGACAACTTGCCAAAGGCGATGACCGAGCCACTGAAGGTGATGGCCCCGATGCCCGCGCCCAAGAACAGCTCGAGGCGGTTGCCCATCGGGATGGGTGGCACGGTGCCGTCGGCGGCTTTGGTGACGATCTGGAACGCCTGCGGCTCGACGGCCGCGGCAATGGCGATGAACACCGCCGCCAAACCGATCATGCTGTGCATGAACGCGACCAGCTCCGGCATTTTGGTCATTTCGACCCGCTGGGCCATGATGGCTCCGGCGCTGCCACCCACCAGCAAACCGACCAACACGTAGACCATGCCCACGCCTCCATCGGAGGCCAGTTGGACGATCAGTGCGGCGGTGGTGAGCACGGCAATGGCCATGCCGGTCATGCCGAACACGTTGCCCCGGATGGAAGTGGTGGGGTGCGACAGGCCCTTGAGGGCCTGGATGAAACAAACGCTGGCAATCAAGTACAGCAGCGTGACCAGATTCATGCTCATGCTTGATCTCCCGAGGCAGGCTTTTTCTCTTTTTTCTTGAACATTTCAAGCATGCGTCGGGTGACCAAAAAGCCACCAAAAACGTTGACGGCGGCCAGGGCCACGGCCAGCACGCCCATGGTTTTGCCCAGGGTGGTTTCGGTCAAGGCGGCGGCCAGCATGGCGCCCACGATGACAATGGCCGAGACGGCGTTGGTCACCGCCATCAATGGGGTGTGCAGGGCCGGGGTGACGGTCCAGACCACGTGATAGCCCACATAGATGGCGAGCACGAAGATGATGAGGTTGGTCAGGGTGGGGGATACCAGTTCCATGATTATTTCCTTTTGACCTCGCCGTTTTGGGTCATGAGGCAGGCGGCGACAATGTCGTCTTCGAGGTCAACTTTCAGACCGCCCTCTTTGGGCAGGATCAACTTGAGGAAGTCGAGCACGTTGCGCGCGTACAGCGAGCTGGCATCGGCGGCGACCAGCGCGGGCAGGTTGGTTTCGCCGACGATCACGACGCCGTGCTTGGTGACCGTCTGGCCAGGCTCGGTGAGCGGGCAGTTGCCGCCTTGGGGCGCGGCCAGGTCGACGATGACCGAGCCGGCTTTCATACTTTTGACCATCTCTTCGGTCACCAGCACGGGGGCAGCCCGACCGGGGATGAGGGCGGTGGTGATGACGACATCGGCCATGGCCACGCGCTTGGCGACTTCGGCCTTTTGGCGATCGAGCCAGCTCTGGGGCATGGGACGGGCGTAACCCCCCACGCCTTCGGCGGCCTCTTTCTCTTCTGCGGTCTCGTAGGGCACGTCGATGAATTTGGCACCCAGCGACTCGACTTGCTCCTTGACGCTCGGACGTACGTCTGAGGCCTCGATGACAGCCCCCAGGCGCTTGGCGGTGGCGATCGCCTGCAAACCCGCCACGCCCACGCCCAAGATGACCACGCGGGCGGCCTTGACGGTACCGGCGGCGGTCATGAGCATGGGAAAGAAGCGCTGGTAGCGGTCGGCGGCGATCATGACGGCCTTGTAGCCGGCGATGTTGGCTTGGCTGGAGAGCACGTCCATGCTCTGGGCTCGGGTTGTGCGGGGCGCGGCCTCGAGGGCGAAACTGGTCAGCCCGGCGGTGGCCAAACGCTGCAGCCCGGCGGCGTCAAAGGGGTTGAGCATGCCCACCAGGGTGGCGCCGGGTTTGACGTGACGCAGCTCGTCCTCTTGGGGCGAGCGAACCTTGAGGATGAGCTCGGCGGCGTAAGCGCCGGCGACGTCGGTGATTTGCGCGCCGGCGCTGACATACGCGTCGTCGGTCACGCTGGCGGCAACGCCCGCGCTGGATTGAACGCTGACCGAGTGGCCCTGGGCCACCAGTTTTTTCACCGTTTCGGGGGTCACGGCGACACGCGTTTCTCCGGCCAGGGTCTCGGCTGGAACGCCTATGTGCATGGATTAACTCCTCTAGGCCACGTGCGCGCGCCCGTGGCCAGTTGGTTGATTTTTTGCTGAACGATAGCTTACATGAGAATACAAGCCCACGCCCAGGACTGGTGCAAACCCTAGAAATTGACTGGGCTGAACGTCTGCTTGCTGGGGTCAGTGCCGAATCTGGACCTGATTTTCGCTCAAAAAACCCAAGACCAGCCGATCGAAGGCGTCGGGGTCCTCCAAGTTCATCAGATGCCCGATGCCGGGCATGACGCACAAGCGGCTGCCCAAAATCTGCGCACCCATCTTGCGCATGACCTCGGGGGAGGCATTGGGGTCGTTTTCGCCCGCGACCAAGAGGGTGGGGGCGGTGATCTGGGCCAAGGAGGCACGGCGGTCAAAGGTGACCAGGGCCTCAAGCGCGCGGCGGTAGGTGCCCGGACGCACGCCCGACATGCAGTGCTCGGCCAGACGCAAGCCTTCGGGCAAGGCTCGCGGCCCCGCCATCGCGGGGACCAGGCACCGGGCGACTTCTGCCATGGACTGGCCAGCGCTCAGGGGGGCCATGCGCTGCGCCACGAACTGGCGCTGCCAGTCGCCGTCAGGCCGGCCAAACGAGGCCGAGGTTCCACACAAGACCAACTGCCGCACCAGATCCGGTCGTCGGGCCACGACCTCTTGGGCCACCATGCCGCCCATGCTGTGGCCCACCAGGCAGACCGGGGGACGATCGCCCGCCGACAAGGCTTCGATCAGCGCGATGCATTTTTCCGCCAGGCCCTTGAAGGTGTAGGGCTCGATGGGGTCGCTGTGGCCATAACCGGGCATGTCCCAGGCCACGGCCCTGTAGCCGGCCTCGGCAAAGGTTTCGAGTTGGGGCGCAAAAGCCAGGTGGCCGCCGCCTATGCCATGCAAAAACATGACCATCGGTCCAGCGCCCAAGGTGGAGTAGTTGGGGATTCGGCTCATGCCAGTTGACCGTCGCGCACGACCACCTGCGCGTCCAGCGCAACGGTGCAGCCGCGCAGGGGCAGGTCGAAGTGGCCCAGGGTGTAGCGGCCCGCGGTTTCGTTGGCCCCCGTGCTGTACAGGAAGTTACCCGCAAAGGCGCGCAGTTCGGTGCCATTGAAGTCGCGCTTGTCGAGCAAGGCCATGCTGTCCCAGCGGGCGGCCGGGTTCAGGCCATAGCCCACGTGGCTGACGGCGTAGGCCGCCCGATCCCCCCAGGCGGCGATGTATGCACGCATCAGGTCGGCGTCCAGCCCTTGACCCACGATGTCTTCAATGTGGTCGTCGGCGATGTGCAGGGTGACGGGGCGCTCGAGGTAACGCTTGAAGGTCAGGTTGACGTCGCCCTCGGCCAACACCAAGGTCCCTTGCACGCAGCCAGCGCGCGGAAACGCCAGCACCAGCCCCCCCGGCCAATGGGTCAAGGTGCCTGGTCGGGTGGTGACCCCCCAGTTGCCGCCGACCACCGCGCCTTGCAGGTCGATGCTCAGATCGGTGCCGTGGGGGGAGGTGACGCGCATGGCGCGGGTGGTCCGCAGGCGTTTGACATGGTCTTTGACACGCGCCTCGACGTCGGCGTTGGGCAACAGACGGCACAAGGTCTCGGGGTGCTCGTTGCTGACGTAGATGACTCGCGCGCCGCCTTTCAAAATGGCGGGCAACTCAGGCGCGTGCATCAAACCCTCGACGGTGCAATCGACCACCAGGGTGGATTGCGCCAAGGACTGCACCACCGGGGCCAGGCCTTGCAAGGCGTTGCAGGCCCCCGTGGATCGGATCACGGGCAAACCCGGCGTGGCAGCAGGGGTGGTGAGCTGGATGACGAACACCCGGGCCTGCAAGCGTGCCGCGGCCAATCGGGACAACTCGACCAGGATCGGCCGGCTTTGGGTCTCGGACAGGATGGCCACGCTGTCACCGGGGATGACGCCACATTGGCCCAACACGGTCTCGAAGGCGTCGAGCCAGGCGGGCTCTATTCGTTCTTGCAACATGAAGAGGGTATCCTTTGGGTCATTATGACAAGAGTCCACGACCATGAACGCACGAAAAACGCACCTTGACGGATTGGCCAGCGTGATTTTGTTGGCCTGCTGCGTGTTTTGGGGCTTCCAGCAGGTGTTGGTCAAAGCGACGCTCACCGAGGTCGATCCGGTCTGGCAAGCGGCCCTGCGTTTCATCGGCGCCACCGTGCTGCTGGGGGTCTGGATGCGCTGGCGACGGATCCCGTTCAACGGGTCCGATGGCACGGCGCGCGCCGGCTGGTGGGTGGGTTTGCTGTTCTCGGGCGAGTTCGTCTGCATCTACCTGGGTTTGCAGCATGCGACGGCCTCGCGCCTGACGATCTTTCTGTACACCTCGCCATTTTGGGTCGCCCTGCTGTTGCCATATTGGGTCAAAAGCGAACGCATGCGCCCGGTGCAATGGGTCGGCCTGGTGCTGGCGTTTGGCGCGGTGGCCTTTGCGCTGCGCGACGGTTTGCTGCAGCCCAGCGGGCCCACCCAGTGGCTGGGCGATCTGCTGGCCTTGGCCGCCGGGGCGTTCTGGGGCTTGACGACGGTGGCGATCCGCAGCACCTCGCTGGCCCGGGTGAGCCCAGAGAAGCTGCTGTTTTATCAAATCGCCAACTGCGCCCTGGTGCTGCCGGTGGTGGCCTGGCTGCTGGGCGAAGACCTGCGGCTCGATTACAGCGCCTGGGCCTGGGGTTCGATTGGGGTGCAAGCCACCATCGGTGCTTTTGCCAGTTACCTGATTTGGATGTGGATGTTGGGCCGTTACCCGGCCACGCGGCTGAGCACGTTCGCGTTTCTCACGCCGCTGTTTGCGCTGCTGTTTGGCTCGCTCTGGCTGGGCGAGGCGATCACCCCCGGGTTGGTGGTGGCGCTGCTCGGGGTGGCGTTGGGGATTGTGTTGGTCAACCGACGCCCCGTCTAAACGGCTGGGGCCTGGTCAGGACAGCGCCAGCACGGTGGGGTCGGTGTAGACCACCCCCAGCGGCCAACGCTGACCCCGCGCATGGTCCTCGATGCACCGCAGCACCAGGGGGCTGCGGTGCCGATCGGCGCTGGCGCGCACCTCGTCCAGGGTCATCCAGAGGGTGCGCAAGATGCCGTCATCGAGCTTGCGATCGGCGACCGGGTCATCGACTTGGCCCGAGAATGCAAACCGCAGGTAGGTGACGTCCTCGGCCTCGCGCCCGGCGCGCGCCGGGCGTTGAAAACGCGACAAATAGACGCCCACCAGGTGCTGCGGCACAAAGGGATGCGCGGTTTCTTCGATGGCTTCGCGGGCGCAGGCCGAGACCGGGTCTTCGCCCGGTTCCAGGTGGCCCGCCGGGTTGTTCAGCCGCAGGCCTTCGGGGGTGTGCTCTTCGATCAAAAGGTAGCGGCCTTGGCGCTCAACGATGGCCGCCACGGTGACACTGGGTTTCCAACGTGGCTTCATGGCGTTTATCATAAAGCGCATGAGTACCTTACAAACCCGATTTGGCAGCGGACAAGACGTTCGCCGCCTGGAAGACGATGCCCTGCTGGCCGGCCAAGGCCTGTTCACCGACGATGTCCGTCATGACGGGCAAACCCGGCTGTGTTTCGTGCGCTCGCCACACCCCCACGCCCGGATCGTGTCGATCGACACCGCAGCGGCGCGCGCCATGCCCGGCGTGCACCTGGTGTTGACGGGGGCCGATGTGCAGGCCGCCGGGGTCAAGGTGATGGCCAAGCCCATCATGCACAAACGCGCCGACGGCGGGCGGCCCGCCTCGCCGGACCGCCACATTCTGGCCCTGGATCGGGTGCGCTTCGTGGGCGAATGCGTGGTCGCGGTGGTGGCCGATACCGAACAGCAGGCGCGTGACGCTGCAGAAGCCGTGGTGGTGGACTACGAGCCTCTGCCCCACGCGGTGACGCTGGCCGCTGCGCTGGCCCCCGATGCACCCCTGCTCAGCGATGCCCCCGACAACCGGGTCGCCGAGTCACGCCACGGCGACCCTCAAAAGGCCCAGGCGGCCTTCGCCAGCGCCCGGCATGTGGTCCGGCTTGACCTGACCAACCAGCGTGTGGCGGCCTTGTCGATCGAACCCCGCAGCGTGCAGGCACACACCGAGCAGGGGCGGCTGGTGGTGCGCATGAGCTCGCAAATGCCAACCGGCATCCGAACCCAGATCTGCGACCTCATCGGACTGAAAGAGGAGCAGGTGCGTGTTCTGGTGGGCGATGTCGGCGGGGGCTTTGGCATGAAAACCGGCGCCTATCCCGAGGACCTGGTGGTCGCATTTTGCGCCCATCGTTTGCAGCGGCCCGTCAAGTGGATCGCCGAACGGGCCGAGGAATTCTTGTCCAGCTGCCATGGCCGTGACATTGAGTGCCACGGCGAACTGGCCCTGGACGAAAACGGCAAGATGCTCGCCCTGCGCATCCAGACCCTGGCCAACGTGGGGGCCTACCCGACCATGACGGGGGTGTCGATCCAGATCATGATCGGGCCCTGGGTGCAGACCAGCGTCTACGACATCGGCTGCATCGACTTTCATTACACGGCGGTCATGACGCACACCGCGACCACCGGCGCCTACCGTGGCGCGGGACGCCCCGAAGCCATCTACAACATCGAGCGCCTGATTGACGAGGCCGCGCGGGTGAGCGGCATCGACCGGCTGGAGATTCGTCGGCGCAACTTCATCCGCCCGGAACAAATGCCCTATCAGAACCCGATGGGGCAGACCTACGACACCGGCGCGTTTGAGCGCATGATGGCGCAAGGCCTGCAAGTGGCCGACTGGGGTGGATTTGAGGCCCGGGCCGCCGACTCGGAACGGCGCGGGCTGTGGCGCGGGTTGGGCATCGCGACCTTTTTGGAGTGGACCGGCGGCAACGCGCTGGAGGAAAACGTCAACGTGCGCATCATGGCCGACGGCGTGATTGAAGTGTTCAGCGCGGTCAACCAGATGGGTCAAGGCATCGCCACGTCGCTGGCGCAGCTGGTGGTTGACGTCTTTGATGTGCCGCTGTCCCAGGTGCGGGTGGTGCTGGGCGACACCGATCGGGGCAATGGCTTTGGCAGCGCGGGCTCGCGCTCCTTGTTCACCGGCGGCTCGGCCATCAGCGTAGGTTCACGTCAGGCCCTGGACAAGGCGCGCGAACTGGCCGCCGAAGCGCTTGAGGCCTCGGCCGAGGACCTGAACTATGCCCAGGGCGAATTCCGCGTCACGGGCACCGACCTCAAGATTGGCCTGGGTCAACTGGCCCAGCGCCAGACCCAGGGCCGCATCGAGCTCGACAGCAAGACCGCCGCCAGTGGCCCCAGTTGGCCCAACGGCTGCCACATTTGTGAAATCGAACTCGATCCACAAACTGGAGAAGTTCAAGTGGTGCGCTACAGCTCCATGAACGACGTGGGCCGGGTGGTCAACCCGATGATCGTGCGCGGCCAGCTCGACGGTGGCGCAGTGCAGGGCATCGGGCAAGCCCTGCTTGAACACATGGTCTACGACCCGGCGTCGGGCCAGCCAGTGACCGGCTCGCTGATGGATTACGCGGCCCCGCGGGCCGACATCCTGCCGACCATGTTCGAGACCCACATGGACCAGAGCGTGCCCAGCAAAAACAACGTGCTGGGCGTCAAAGGGGTGGGCGAGCTGGGGACCATCGGCGCAACCCCGGCGGTGGTCAACGCGGTCGCCGACGCCCTGGCCCGTCACGGACGTGCCGACCTGTCACCCCGGCTGCAAATGCCGCTCACGCCCGCGCGGGTCTGGTCGCTGTTGCGAGAGCCGCGCTGACGCCCCGACCTGCTCAGGACAGGTGCGGGCCGATGACCTTGGCGATCTCGAACATGGTCACGCTGTCTTTGCCAAAGACGGGTCGCAGTTTGTCGTCGGCTCGAATGGTGCGCTTGTCCTTGGGGTCTTGCAGGCCCTGGGCCTTGATGTAATCCCACAGCTTTTTGGTCACCTCAGGGCGCGACACCAGGCCCGGCCCGATGACGGCCTGCAAAGCGGCGCTCGGGGTCAGGTTGCCCGCCCTGGGCGCGCGCGCTTTCTTGGCGCTGGCCTTTTTGGCAGGGGCCTTCTTGGCCGAGGGGGTTTTGGCGGCTGTTTTCTGGGCCGCAGGCGCCGCGCGGGTGGCCCCGGCCGCGGTTTTGCGCGGCGGGAATTTGCTCTGACGGGGCTCAAACTCGAACACCACCTTGCCCTGCTCGGCGTCGTAGGTCAGGAAGGCCTTGAAGGCGCGCCGGGTGCGCATGCTGACAAATTTGTCCAGCAGGTCGGTTTTCCCGGTTTCGAGCAGTTTGCCGATTTGCTCGGGGGAAATGGGTTGCTGCAAAATGACCTTGCCGGTTTTGAAGTCACAGCTGGGCGTGGTCTGGGCGGGGCTGGGAACCGATTTTTCGCAAACATAGTTGCTGCCGTGCTCACGCACCATCGCCCCGCATTTCGGGCACGCCCCCAGGGCCGGTTGCTGGCTCAGGTCGACGATCTCGCCGCTGTCGGCGTTTTTGTCGTCACCAAAGTCAAATTCAAGTTTCCAGTTTTGTTCGTCGTCGCTGTAGACCAGCGCGATCTCAGCGGTGAACGGCCAGCCGGCCTTGGATCGGAAGCCCTCCAGCGGACCGATGCGCTTGTCGCGTAAAAACTGCTCGACTTCGGCCAACTCGAAGGTGCGCCCACCGGGGGTCTTGCCAAAGGAAAAGCCGCAGCCTTCGCCCTCGCCCTTGGCGCCAGCACAGGCATAGCGTCGGTAGTTTTCTTTGACCACGCCGCCGCACTTGGGGCAGGGGGTGGTCAGGGTGGCGTAGTCGCCGGGCACCGTGTCGCGGTCGTATTCCTTGGCCTTTCTGACCATGCGCTCGGTCATGTCGGCAATCTCTTGCATGAAGGCCGAACGCGACAGCTTGCCGTGCTCCATCTGAGCGAGCTTGTACTCCCACTCGCCGGTGAGCTCGGGGCGCGAAAGTTCTTCGACTTGCAGACCCCTCAGCAGGGTCATCAGTTGGAAGGCTTTGGCGGTGGGGATCAACTCGCGGCCCTCGCGCAACATGTATTTTTCATTGAGCAGGCCTTCGATGATCGCGGCCCGCGTCGCTGGGGTGCCCAGGCCTTTTTCCTGCATGGCCTCGCGCAACTCGTCGTCATCGACCAATTTGCCCGCACCCTCCATGGCTCCCAGCAAGGTGGCTTCGCTGTAACGGGCCGGGGGACGGGTTTTCAGGCCCTTGGCTTCAATGCTGTCGTTGCGCACGGTCTCGTTGGCTTGGACAGCGATCAGGGTCTTGCCGTCGGCATCGTCCTCGTCGATTTCTTTGCCGTAGATGGCCAGCCAACCGGGTTTGACCAAGACCTTGCCCTCGCTCTTGAAGTGGTGGCTCTTGCCCGCGTTGGCGACCTGGGTGATGCGGGTGGTGACCAGGTACTCGGCGCTGGGAAAAAACACCGCCATGAACCGACGTGCCACCAGGTCGTAAATCTTTTGCTCGGCCTCGGACAGGCCGCTGGGGGCCTGCAAGGTGGGAATGATGGCAAAGTGGTCCGACACCTTGCTGTTGTCAAAGACGCGCGGGATCTTGCGCACATACGACTGGTTGAGGGCCACCAGGGCGTGCGGGGCCAGGTGCTTGAGTCCGCTGTCGGCGAGCATCTCAAAGGTCTGCTTGACGACGGGGACGTAGTCTTCGGGCAGGTGGCGCGAGTCGGTGCGGGGGTAGGTCAGGGCTTTGTGCCGCTCGTACAGGCTTTGCGCCAGCGCCAGGGTGGTCTTGGCCGAGAAGCCAAATCGACCGTTGGCCTCGCGCTGCAGGCTGGTCAGGTCAAACAGAGCGGGGCTGGCCTTGGTGCTGGGCTTGCTCTCCTCGGTCACGGTCCCGGTGCGACCACGCACCGCGTCGGCGATGGCGACAGCCTCTTTCAAACTCCAAACGCGGTCGGCCTTCTGTTCCCCGTCCTCGGTCTTTTTCCAGCTGGGGTCGAACCATTTGCCTGGGTACAGGCCGGCTTGGGCCTGGAACTGGGCGTGGATTTCCCAGTAATCGCGGCTGATGAAACGGCGGATTTGCTCTTCACGCTCGACCACGATGGCCAAGGTCGGGGTTTGCACCCGGCCCACAGTGGTCAAGAAAAAGCCGCCGTCGCGCGAATTGAAGGCGGTGAACGCCCGGGTGCCGTTGATGCCGACCAGCCAGTCTGCCTCGGAGCGGCTGCGGGCGGCGTCGGCCAAGCCACGCATGTCGTCCTCGCTGCGCAGTTGGGCGAAACCGTCGCGAATGGCCTGCGGCGTCATGGACTGCAACCACAAGCGCTGCACAGGCTTGCCCAGGCCCTTGGGCCCACCGGCGTATTGCTCGATCAAGCGAAAGATCAGCTCGCCTTCGCGGCCGGCGTCGCAGGCATTGATGAGATGGGTGACGTCTTTGCGCTTGGCCTGCTTGACCACCGCATTGAGCCGCGTCTTGGTTTTGTCGACCGGCTTGAGGTCGAAATGCGGCGGGATCACGGGCAAATGGGCAAAGCTCCATTTGCCGCGTTTGACGTCGTATTTTTCCGGGGCCTGAATCTCGACCAAGTGACCCACGGCACTGGTCACGACAAAACGGTCGTTTTCGAAATGGTCATCGTGTTTTTCAAATTTGCCCGACTCGGGCGTGAGGGCCCGAACGATGTCCTGGGCCACGGAGGGCTTTTCGGCGATCACCAGCGTTTTGCTCATCTTGCTCCATACCTCATCAGGGGTTGCAAAAGGCCCTGGGGCCATCTGCTTACAATGCAGTCTCTCGCGTGCGCGCACGCGCACACGCGCACGCACATGCGTGCACACACATTCAACTTACCAGAGATTTGCCTTGTCGACAAAATCCCCTGCTCACCAACGGCGCATTCAGACCCGACGCTCGGGTGTTCATGGCAAGGGCGTGTTCGCCCTGGTACCGATCGCCCAGGGTGAAACCATCATCGAGTACACGGGCGAAATCATCGATTGGAAAGAGGCCCTGCGTCGGCATCCGCACGACCCTCAGGACCCGAACCACACGTTTTACTTTCACATCGACGAGCACCACGTCATCGACGCGCTCTATGGCGGCAACTCCTCGCGCTGGATCAACCACTCGTGCAAACCGAACTGCGAGGCCGACGAGCAAGAGGGGCGGGTGTTCATCAAGGCACTGCGCCCGATCCAGCCCGGCGAAGAACTGAGTTACGACTATGGCCTGATCATCGACGAGCCGCTCACCCCCGAGCTCAAAGCCCAATACCCGTGCTGGTGCGGTCACCGCAACTGCCGTGGGACCTTGTTGGCCCAGGGGGCCGCCCAAAAGCCCAAGGCCAAGCGCAAAAAGCGCTGATGGGTGCCGCATGAACCCTTCGGACTGGCCACTGGAAGACCTGTGGTTGGCGCTGCGCCAGATCCGACCCGAGGTGCACATCGAGTGTCTGCCAGAAATCGACTCGACCAATTCCGAGTTGGGTCGACGCGCCCGACGGGGCCAGGGTGACACGGTGCTGTTGGCCGCAGTGAACCAGACCGCCGGTCGGGGGCGCCTGGGCAAGTCCTGGCTGACACCCGATGGCGGCGCGCTGACCTTCTCGCTGGGGTTGCCGCTCTCCCCCCCCGATTGGTCGGGGCTGTCGCTGGCGGTGGGGCTGGTGCTGGCCGATGCCCTCGACCCTGAGGGGCAGCTGGGCTTGGGCTTGAAATGGCCCAACGACCTGTGGCATTGGCCCCGCCCGGGTCGGCCAGCCAAGCTCGGGGGCATATTGATCGAAACCCTGTCGCTCCCAGGACAGACCCTGGGGCGTTATTGCATCGTCGGGGTGGGGATCAATTGCCGCACCCCCGACATCGAGACCGGGGCCATCGCCCCCAGGGGGCTGGACCATTGGGGAGAGCCGCCCCTGCCAGGCGCCCTGCTGAGCCGCCTGGCCCCCCCCCTGCTGCGCATGCTGCACGACTTTGAAGCCACCGGCCCAGCCCCTTGGCTGGCGCGTTTTGGCGAGCGCGACCTGCTGTGGGGGCAGTGGGTTCAGACCAGCCAGGGCACGTGCGGGAAGGGCCATGGCGTGGACGCGCAAGGGGCCTTGCTGCTGCAAACCGATCAAGGCCTGCTGCGCGTGGAGAGCTCTGAGGTCAGCGTGCGTCCCCTAGAATCACCGCCATGAAATGGATGGCGTTGGTTTTGTTGTTGCTGAACCTGGCCTGGGCTGCTTGGGCGCGGGACGCGTTTGCGCCCTGGGGCTGGGCCCCGGAGCACGCCCACGAGCCCGAACGATTTGAGCGGCAATTGCGACCCGACGACCTTCAACCCAGGAGCCCCACATGATCCAGTTTTATTTCTCCCCCGGCGCTTGCTCATTTGTCCCCCACACCATGCTGGAAGACAGTGGGTTGGACTTTGAACCCCAGATGGTCAAATTGCACAAAGGGGAACAAAACGCCGAACCCTTTCGGTCGATCAACCCGCGGGGCCAAGTGCCGGTGCTGGTTCAAGACGGCGTTGCCTTGACTCAGATTGTGGCGCTTTGTTTGCACATCGACGCCTTGTGCCCCGAGCGGCGCTTTTTGCCGACCGAGCCGATGGCGCGCAGCCAGGCCATCTCGACCCTGGCCTGGATGAACAACACGGTGCACCCGACCTTCACCCACGTGTTCATGCCGCAAAAGTTTCATGACGACGCGCAGGTGCAAGGCCAGATCCGTGACCATGCGGTGGCGCAGTATGGCCGTCTGCTCGATGAGTTGCAAGGCTTGGTCGAGCGCAAGGGATCGGCTTGGTTGAGCGGCCAGCAATGGGGCCCATTGGACACTTATGCGCTGACCCTGACCCGCTGGGGCAGCATCGCCGGTCACGACCCTGAAAGCCGGCCCGTTTTGTGGGCGCATGTGCAGCAGGTGGCGGGCCAGGCGGCGGTGGCGCGCGCCATTGATCGCGAGCGCCTGACGCTGAACATGCTGCGCAAAGGCTGATCGGTCGTTTGCCGCGCTTCAAGCCTCGGGCAGGGCAATGAAGCGAACCGTGAACTTGGCCCCCGGCGAGGCGCGCCCAGCGTGCGCGGGCTCCAGGGTCACCTGGGCATGGTGTTGCTGGGCAATTTCGAGCACGATGGGCAGGCCCAGGCCCGAACCGTCGGCCTCGTTGCCCAAAGCCCGGTAAAAGGGCTGAAACACCAACGCGTGTTCGCTCTCGGCGATCCCAGGCCCGTTGTCCTCGACCTGAAACACCACCACATGGCCAAAACGGTCGGCCAGCACGCGCACCGTCACGATGCCGGGGTGATCCGCGCTCGAGGGGGTGTAGTTGAGCGCGTTGTCGACCAAGTTGCGCATGAGTTCCTTGAGCAAGGTTGGGTTGCCTTCGACCTTGACGCCCGGGCTGCCCGCCTCAACCCCCTCGTAGCCCAGGTCGATGTGTTTGTCCATGGCCCGCGGCAAGGAGTCTTGTAAGACATCCATGGCAAGTTCAATCAAGTCGCAAGGTTGCCGTCCCAGGTTGGCCCCTCCGCTTTCAGCACGCGCCAGCGCAAGCAACTGGTTGACGGTGTGGGTGGCCCGGATGCTGGCGCGCCCAATCAGCTGCAAGGACTGCTTGAGTTCGGTGGCGCTGGAGCTTTCGCGCTGGGCCAAATCGGCCTGCATGCGCAGACCGGCCAGCGGGGTCTTGAGTTGATGGGCGGCGTCGGCCAGAAAACGCTTCTGGGTCGCGATCGACTCTTTGAGCCGGGTCAGCAGGCCGTTGATGGCGGTGACCAGGGGAGCGACCTCAAGGGGCACGGCACGGTCGTCCAGGGGGCTGAGGTCATCGGGTTTGCGCTGGCGGATGCGCTCTTCCAGCCGGCTCAAAGGGCGGATGCCACGCGCCAGGGCCAGCCAGACCAACAGCACGGCCAAGGGCAGGATGACGAACTGGGGCAACATGACGCCCTTGATGATCTCGGTGGCAAGCACCGACCGCTTTTCGAGCGTTTCCGCCACCTGCACCAGCACCGGCCTGGACCCAGGGGCTTCGACCTGGATCCAGAGGTAGGCCACCCGTACCGGGGTCCCGCGCACGGTGTCGTCGCGCAGCATGACTTCGCCCGTTGATTCACGCTCTTCTTCCGGTGGCAGGGGCAGGTCACGCTCGCCGCTCAGGAACTCGCCGCGGGCCCCCAACACCTGGTAATAAATCAGGTCGATGTCATCGGCGCGCAAAATCTCGCGCGCGGGAGCGGGCAGATTGAACGCCACCCGCAAGCCGTCCGAGCGCACCAATTGCGCCAACGCCTGCACGTTGTATTCCAGCGCACGGTCAAAGGGGCGCCCGGCGATGCCCTCGGCCACCAACCAGGTCAGAACCAGGCTGATCGGCCACAGCAAGAGCAAGGGCGTGAGCATCCAATCGAGGATCTCGCCAAACAGGGATCGCTGCTCACGCTGAAAAAACTTCAATTCGGGATTTTTTCGAGGCAATAGCCCAAACCGCGCACGGTGGCGATGCGGATCGGTCCTTTTTCGATCTTCTTGCGCAAGCGATGGATGTAGACCTCGATCGCGTTGTTGCTGACCTCTTCGCCCCATTCACACAAGCGCTCGACCAGCTGGTCTTTGCTGACCAGTCGGCCGGCGCGCTGCAGCAAGACTTCCAGCAAACCCAGCTCGCGCGCCGACAACTCAACCATCTTGCCGTCAATGGTGGCGACCCGACCCGCCTGGTCGTACACCAGCGGACCGTGCTTGATCGAAGAGGTGGTGCCCCCCATGCCCCGACGGGTCAGGGCGCGCACGCGGGCCTCGAGCTCTTGCAAGCTAAAGGGCTTGGCCATGTAATCGTCGGCGCCGTAATCGAGGCCTTTGACCCGCTCTTCGACGCCGTCGGCCGCCGTCAGGATCAAGACCGGCACCGCACTGCCGCGCGCGCGCAGGCGTTTGAGCACATCGAGCCCATGCATCTTGGGCAGCCCCAGGTCCAGGATCAGCAAATCGAATTCATCGGTGGTCATGAGCGCGGCGTCGGCCTCGGTGCCGGTCGCCACATGATCGACCGCAGCGCCCGAGGCGCGCAGCGTGCGAAGCAAACCGTCGGCCAAAACCTGATCATCTTCCGCGATGAGTATGCGCATGTTGTCCCCTCGTGAGCGCTTGTTCAGACCATACTACTCTTATTCTTGGGATTTTAATCTTGGGGTTTCAACCATCTGCCTCGCCCGCGTAGATCTCCAACCCCAGCCGCATGACGGTGGCCACATCGGCCCCCACCCCTTCACGCAACTCGTTCTCGGCCTGCTGGACCGCCCACTCGAACGCGCCCAACCAGTCCAGCCCGTCCGGGGTGAATCGGATGACCTTGGCGCGCGCGTCCCGGGGGTCGGGGTGCCGCTGCACCAGGCCCCAGGCCTCGCACTGATCGACCAGATCGCCCATGGCCTGCTTGCTCATGCCCGCGCTCTGAGCCAGCTCGCTCAGGCGCGAGCCCTGCAAGGCCAGGTGACGGGTGATGTGGATGTGGGCGGCGCTGATCTGCTGTCGCGCCGCCAGATTCGACAGCGCCAGGGGCACCTGGGGCTGATGGGCCATGAGGTGCAGCACACGCTCGTCAAAGCGCCGCATGGCGTGCCCCAGCAAACGCCCCAGCTGGGAGCGGCGCCAGTCGCCTTCGGCCTTCTGGGACCTGGTGTCATGGGGTGTCGGGTCGGGTCGTGAACGCATCACCATATGATAAGGTAAACTGACCAAATAACAGCTTGTCGATACAGTATCGCTGCGCTACATTACTGTTCAAGCATCCAGCCTGTGGTTTGAGACAGGCGATGGCAAAAACCCACAACCCATTGATTTTTAAAGGAAATAACATGGACGCACCCGTCAAAGGCCTGGCCCCCAACAGCGAAAAGGCCAAAGCCCTGCAGGCCGCTTTGGCTCAGATCGAGAAGCAGTTCGGCAAAGGCACCATCATGCGCCTGGGCGAGGGCGAGGTCATCGAAGACATCCAGGTGGTCTCGACCGGTTCGCTGGGCCTGGACATCGCACTGGGTGTGGGCGGGCTGCCGCGTGGGCGCGTGGTCGAGATCTACGGCCCTGAATCGTCGGGCAAAACCACCTTGACCCTGCAGGTGATCGCCGAGATGCAAAAACAGGGGGGCACTTGCGCCTTCGTCGACGCCGAGCACGCGCTCGATGTGCAGTACGCCCAAAAGCTCGGGGTGAGCCTGACCGACCTGCTGATCAGCCAACCCGACACGGGGGAACAAGCGCTGGAGATCGTGGACAGCCTGGTGCGCTCGGGCGCCGTGGACCTGATCGTGGTCGACTCGGTCGCTGCGCTCACGCCCAAAGCCGAACTCGAAGGCGAGATGGGCGACTCACTGCCCGGCCTGCAGGCGCGGTTGATGAGCCAAGCCCTGCGCAAGCTGACCGCCACGATCAAAAAGACCAACTGCATGGTCATCTTCATCAACCAGATCCGCATGAAAATCGGCGTGATGTTTGGCTCGCCCGAGACGACCACGGGCGGCAACGCGCTCAAGTTTTATTCGTCGGTGCGCATTGACATTCGCCGCACCGGCACGATCAAGAAGGGTGAAGAGGCCATCGGCAACGAAACCAAGGTCAAGGTCGTCAAAAACAAGGTCGCCCCGCCGTTCAAGACGGCCGAATTCGACATTTTGTTCGGCGAAGGCATCAGCCGCGAGGGCGAAATCATCGACATGGGCGTGAACGCACGCATCATCGACAAGTCGGGGGCCTGGTACGCCTACAACGGGGAAAAGATCGGACAAGGACGCGACAACGCGCGCGAATTCCTGCGCGAGAACCCCGAACTCGCTTACGAAATCGAAAACAAGGTGCGCGAATCGCTGGGTGTTCCCCTGCTGGCTGCGCAAGAGCCCGCCGACGAGGCCTGATCCTCACGCCAGGGAGCAACCATGGACTTGGGCGAGTCACAAGCCGCACGCGCGGGCCCCTCCATCAAGGGGCGAGCCCTGCGCCTGCTGGCGATGCGCGAGCACACGCGCCCCGAGCTGGAGAAAAAACTGGCGCGGCACGACCCGGACCCGGACGCGTTGCGGCAAGCCCTCGATGAACTGCAGGCCAAGGGCTTCATCAGCGAGGCGCGGGTGGTCGAGTCGGTGTTGCACAGCCGGGGAAGCCGCTTGGGCGCGCGCCGCGTGCGCCAAGAGCTCCAGGCCAAAGGGGTGAGCGATGTCGCCTTGGCGCACGCCATGGACCAATTGCGTGCGACCGAGCTCGATCGTGCCCGCCAGGTGTGGCAAAAAAAGTTTGGGCAAGTGGCCACTGAACCCAAAGAGCGTGCCCGACAGGCGCGTTTCCTGTTGGCGCGAGGTTTTGGATCCGAGGTGGTGCGTCGCGTCACCCAAAGCGACGACGACGCCAACTGATCACACGCCCAACATCAGGCGCAGGTTCTGCACCGCGGCGCCGCTGGCGCCCTTGCCCAGGTTGTCGAGCCGCGCGATGACCACCGCCTGGCGATGCGCCTCGTTGGCGTAGACGCGGATTTCAAGCAGGTTGCTGTCGTTGAGTGCCGTCGCGTCGAGCTTGCCATCGGCCGTGGCCTCACAGACCGCCACGCAACCCCCCTCGGTCTTCGCATAATGCGCGCGCAGGGCGGCCTCGAGGTCGACCGCTTTGGGGCGACCGGGCAATTCATCCAGGTGCAGGGGCAGTTGCACCAGCATGCCCTGACGGAAGTTGCCCACACCGGGGACAAACAGCGGTCGCCGAGACAAACCGGTGTAGGCCATGATTTCAGGCACATGCTTGTGCTGCAGGCCCAGGGCATAGGCCTCGAACAAGGGGGCAGTGCCCGCCTCGTACGCCTCAATCATGGCTCGCCCACCGCCAGAGTAACCGCTCACTGACGGGAGGCTGATGGGGTGGTTGGCGGGGATCAGACCGGCGTCGATCAGCGGGCGCAGCACGGCGATGGCCCCGGTGGCGTAGCAACCAGGGTTGGCGACGCGCTCGGCCCGTCGCACGGCTTCAGCCTGGCCCACGCACAACTCGGGAAAACCAAACACCCAGCCAGGTGCCGTGCGGTGTGCGGTCGAAGCGTCAATGATGCGCGGGCGACGACCTGACAAGCCATCGATCATGGCCACCGACTCGCGCGCCGCATCGTCGTGCAGACACAACACCACCAGGTCGGCCTGCGACATGATCTCGCGCTTGGCGGCCGGGTCTTTGCGGCGGGCCGCCTCGATGCTGGCGACCGTCACTTGGGGCATTTGGGCCAAACGTTCGCGGATTTGCAATCCGGTGGTGCCGGCTTCGCCGTCAATGAACACGATGGGCATGGTTTGTCAGGCTCGAATCAGGTTGGTGCAACGCAACATGATACATTTCACGGCGGTGAAGTCCAAATGCGACGCCGCTCGGTGCCGGGCCTTCATCGGATTGTGTTTCCACCCGTGCAAAGAGAGACCTCATGAAGATTCACGAGTACCAAGGCAAGGAGATCTTGCGTCAATTTGGCGTGCCGGTGCCCCGGGGCATTCCGGCCTTTACCGTGCAAGAGGCGGTGGAAGCCGCGCAAAAACTGGGCGGCCCGGTGTGGGTCGTCAAGGCCCAGATCCATGCCGGCGGTCGCGGCAAGGGCGGTGGGGTGAAGGTGGCCAAGTCAATCGACCAAGTCAAAGAGTTGGCCAGCCAAATCCTGGGCATGCAGCTCAAGACCCATCAGACGGGTCCCGAAGGTCAGAAAGTGCGTCGTCTGTACATCGAAGAAGGCGCCGACATCAAAAAGGAATACTACGTCTCGATCGTGACCGATCGCGCGAGCCAAAAGGTCGCACTGATCGCGTCCAGCGAAGGCGGCATGGACATCGAAGAGGTGGCCCACAGCACCCCGGAAAAAATCATCACCGAGTTGGTCGACCCTTTGACCGGCCTGGGTCAAGCGCAAGCGCTCAAGGTGGCCCACGGTGTGGGCCTGACAGGCGCCTCGGCGGAACAAGCCGCCGACGTGTTCCAGAAAATCTACCAGTGCTACATGGAAACCGACGCGTCGCTGGTCGAGATCAACCCCTTGAACTGCGACAGCAAGGGCAACATCATCGCCTTGGACGCCAAGTTCAATTTCGACAGCAACGCCCTGTTCCGCCACCCCGAGATCGTGGCTTATCGCGACCTGGACGAAGAGGACCCGGCCGAAGTCGAGGCCTCGAAATTTGATCTGGCCTACATCAGCCTGGACGGCAACATTGGCTGTCTGTTCAACGGGGCGGGTCTGGCCATGGCGACCATGGACACCATCAAGCTGTTTGGCGCCGAGCCGGCCAACTTCCTCGATGTGGGTGGCGGTGCCACCCCCGAAAAAGTGACCGAAGCCTTCAAGATCATGTTGAAAAACCCCAAAGTGAAGGCCATTTTGGTCAACATCTTTGGCGGCATCATGCGTTGCGACACCATCGCCACCGGCGTGATCACCGCGTGCAAGGCGGTGAACCTGAGTGTGCCGCTGGTGGTGCGCATGAAGGGCACCAACGAAGAGCTGGGCAAGAAGATGCTGGCCGAGTCGGGCCTGCCCATCATCAGCGCCGACAGCATGGCCGAAGCGGCCCAAAAAGTGGTGGCCACCGTTCAATAAACGATTGGACCGGGCGGTGCGCCCGGTCGACGAAGGACTCAATCATGTCGATCTTTATCAACAAGAACACCAAGGTCATCACCCAAGGCATCACGGGCAAGACCGGTCAGTTTCACACCGAAAAGTGCCAGGAATACGCCAACGGCAAAAACTGCTTCGTGGCGGGCGTGAACCCCAAAAAGGCGGGCGAGAAGATTTTTGACATCCCCATCTATGCCTCGGTCAAAGAAGCCGCCCAGCAAACCGGCGCCACCGTGTCGGTCATCTACGTGCCGCCCGCGGGCGCTGCTGCCGCGATCTGGGAAGCGATCGACGCCGACCTGGACTTGGCGATCTGCATCACCGAAGGCATCCCCGTGCGCGACATGCTTGAAGTGCGCAACAAAATGAAGGCCAAGGAAGCCGCTGGCGGTAAAAAAACCCTGCTGCTGGGCCCGAACTGCCCAGGTCTGATCACCCCAGACGAAATCAAGATCGGCATCATGCCGGGTCACATCCACCGCAAGGGCCGCATCGGCGTGGTCTCGCGCTCGGGCACCCTGACCTATGAGGCCGTGGCACAACTGACCGAAATCGGGCTGGGCCAGTCCAGTGCCGTGGGCATTGGGGGCGATCCGATCAACGGCCTCAAGCACATCGACGTCATGAAGGCCTTCAACGACGACCCAGACACCGATGCCGTGATCATGATCGGCGAAATCGGCGGCCCCGATGAGGCCGAGGCGGCCCGCTGGTGCAAGGCCCACATGAAAAAGCCCATCGTCGGGTTCATCGCTGGCGTCACCGCCCCCCCGGGCAAGCGCATGGGCCACGCGGGCGCCCTGATTTCGGGTGGCGCGGACACCGCCGACGCCAAGCTGGCGATCATGGAAGAGTGCGGCTTCAAAGTCACGCGCAACCCCTCTGAAATGGGCAAGTTGCTCAAAGCCATGCTCTGATCCCCGTCCCAGCGCACACCAGGCCGCCCCACCGGGCGGCTTTTTTTTGATCCTTCCCCGGGGGGACTGCTCGAGGCGACGTGGCACCTGCGCGCTAGCGTCAAACCTGACAAAACAGTTACACTTCTGCCGCACTACAAACAATGCAGGGTTCAACCCGCACGGAGAATCGCACATGGAAATTTTGAACGACGCCGATTTTTGGATCGGCTTGATGAAGATCATCTGGATCAACATCATTTTGTCCGGAGACAACGCGGTCGTGATCGCGCTGGCCGCCCGCTCGCTGCCCCCCCACCAACAAAAGAAGGCCATCATGTTTGGCTCTGGCGCGGCCGTCGTGTTGCGGATCGCCTTGACCGTGGTCGCGGTTCAGCTGTTGGCCCTGTCGTATTTGCAAATCATTGGCGGCCTGTTGCTGCTCTGGATCGGCGTGCAACTGCTGGGCGACGAAGACGAAGAGGAAGAGGGCGATGCGGAGCAAAAGGGCCTGATGGCCGCCGTGCGCACCATCCTGATCGCCGACATCGTGATGAGTTTGGACAACGTGATCGCCGTGGCCGCGGCCGCCAAGGGCTCGAACACCCTGCTGATCATCGGCCTGGCCATCAGCATTCCGCTGGTGATTTTTGGCAGCACGCTGATGATCAAACTCATGGAGCGCTACCCCATCATCGTGACCCTGGGCGCGGCCCTGATTGGCTGGGTCGGCGGTGAAACGCTGATCAGCGACGTGGCCCTGCGCGACCTGGTCGAGGCCAACCCCGCCCTGCACTACGTCGCGGCCGCCGCTGGCGCGGTCCTGGTGATCGGCATCGGCAAGTACATGGGTAAAAAGGGCCGCGAAACAGGCACCTCGCACGGGTCGTAACACGCACCCCCTGACCGCTCGGCAAGCGGTTTTTTTGTCTAGCATGGCCAGTTTCCAAACAAGGAGCTGGCCATGTCCGTTTCACAACGCGGTTTCACATTGATCGAGTTGATGGTGGTGATCGCCATCGTGGGTTTGCTGGCATCGTTCGCCATCCCCGCCTACCAAGACCACCTGGTGCGCGCGCGCGTCTCGGAGGGCTTGTCGCTTGCGGCGGGGGCCAAAAATCAGGTGCTGGAAAACCTGGGGGCGGGCAACCCCGGCGGCTCATCCGATGGCTACGCCCAAGGCTATGTCGCCCCGGCCGCGACGGCCAATGTTGAAGGCATCTCGATCGAGAAAGACACCGGGGTCATCGGCATCAAGACCACGGCGGCAGCGGGGGGCGGCTTGGTGCTGTTGGTGCCCTACACGGGGACGGCCAGCAGCCCAGTGGCCTTGCCCAACGGCACGGCAGTGTTCACCCCACCGAGCCAGGGCAACTTACTTTGGAAGTGCCTGACCCAGGGCAGCGCGGCAGTCGGCAGCATTTCACTACCGGCGGGGACGCGTTTGGCGTCGAAATACGCGCCGGCGGAGTGTCGGTGA
>JACCDX010604018.1_pt1 | contig 24080 bp, 23 predicted proteins | sample 7449681 | NCBI WGS metagenome assembly JACCDX01 (sample SAMN15323450, study PRJNA562643) | freshwater metagenome | isolation source: river surface water | place: USA:Blue River Watershed | collected 2017-08-18
GTGAATTCGGCCCGGCTGCACATGAAATGGGTGTCATCCATCATGCGCAGCGTCACGCCTTCCTCGGCGCAGCACGATCTGATCAGTTCCTGCATACGAAACTCGCCTGGCTCCGCCAGCGTCAGCGACGCGGGCTTTAGCCGCGCCAGTACAGATTTGAGGCGCTCGGCAAATGTCGGGCCGCCCTGGTCTTCGAGCTTGATATATTCCAGTTGCCAGCCGCGACCAAATACGGCGTTGGCGAAGTGGCGCATCGCAGAGAGAAAGAGTGTGATACGCGCCTTGTGCTACCAGACCAGATTGCCCTCGCCGGCGGCTTCGATCATCAATACCCGATCCTGGGCAGGATCAAAATCCTGCAGTGCCGGGCTGGAAAAGCTGAGCTGATCCCCTAAAACCAATACCAAATGCCGCATAAAACCGACCTTTTCAGTCAAAAACAAACTGCTGAAAAAAAATTGAAATGCGGTAAAATAAACTCAGCAGTCCAAAATTAAACCAACCGGTATTGTAACCATGACACAAGTACGCAGACAGTCTTTTTTCTGGCCTTTGGGCACTCTGGTCTTGTTGACCATGCTGGCTTTGCTGCCGTTGCGGGCGCAGGCGGCAGACTGCCCATCGCTGCTTGATTACAAATTTAACCGGCTGCAGGACGACAGCCCGCAGAATCTTTGCCAGTATGCTGGCAAGGTCACGCTCGTTGTCAATACAGCAAGTTATTGCGGTTACACTGCGCAATATGACGGGCTGGAAAAGCTGTACGCAAAATACAAAGACAAGGGTCTGGTGATCCTCGGTTTTCCATCGAACGACTTCAGCCAGGAGCCGGGCGACAATAAAGAAATTGCTGATTTTTGCTACAACACATACGGGGTGAAATTCCCGATGTTTGCAAAATCATCCGTCAAGGGCAAAAGCATGAATCCGCTGTTTGCGGCGCTGAAAAAAAACAGTGGCAAAGAGCCCGGATGGAATTTTTATAAATATCTGATCGATCGTAATGGCGAGCTGATCGGTAACTATGAAAGCAGCATCAGGCCGGATGACAAGAACCTGATAGCAGCCATTGAAAAAGCGCTGGCAGTCAAATAAGTACTCTGCCAGCCGAATACGTATGTCAATGTCGCATCGTTTTTGCAATGAATTGTCGGCAAATACTGACTGATAGTTTGTCAAAAAGCCGGATTGCAAACCCGTGCGCTGTGCCAGTTTTGCTGTGATGCCCTCCCGATCTGTCGGCGGCTTTGTCGGAGCGATCTTCCCCCAACTCGTATTTCTCTGACGGGCATCACAGCATCTTTTATACCTCTTGGGTGATGCCGGATTGCATATGAAAATCGCAGTGATTGGGTCAGGCATTTCTGGCCTGTCAGCCGCATGGCAATTGTCCAACAACGGACAGGAAGTTTCGCTATTTGAAGCCAATGATTATTTTGGCGGTCACACGCATACGGTCGATATCGAGCTGGACGGCCTGCGCCACGGCGTTGATACCGGATTTCTGGTCTTTAATCAGCGCACCTACCCGAACCTGATACGTCTGTTTGCCAACCTGCAGATACAGACCAGCGAAACTGACATGTCGTTCTCGGTCAAACTGCCACTAGGATCCGGCGCTGATACACGCAAACTGGAGTGGGCCGGCGCCAATCTCAATACGCTGTTTGCACAAAGGCGCAATTTGTTTAGCCCGCGGTTCCTGCGCATGGTGCGCGATATCCTGCGCTTCAACCGGCAGGCCACGGCTCTGGCCAGTACCAGTGATGCGCAGATGCATGCGATCAGTTTGGGTGATTATCTGCTTGCACACCAATACAGCGCGGAATTTCGTGACTGGTATCTGCTGCCTATGGCTGGTTGCATCTGGTCTTGTCCGACTGAACAAATGCTCGCCTTTCCCCTCTCAAGCTTTGTCACGTTTTGCCATAACCATGGACTGTTGCAAGTCGAGAACCGGCCGAAATGGTATACGGTGACCGGTGGTGCAAAACACTATGTGGAAAAAATGCTGACCGCCATTCCGCATAAATTCATCAATACGCCGGTCAAGTCCGTCTCGCGCGCAGACTTTGCCAAGACTGGAAAAATTCGAGTCGAGCTCAGTCAAGGTACACAATTGTTTGATCACGTCATTCTGGCCACGCACAGCGACCAGAGCCTGGCCTTGTTAAAAGATGCAAGCAGCGCCGAGTCCGACATCCTCTCTGCCGTCACTTATCAGCCCAATCATGCAGTGCTGCATACCGATGCGCGCTGCCTGCCTGAAAATAAAAGCGCCTGGTCTGCCTGGAATTATGAAAGCATGAACGGCAAGGAGCCGCGCGTCTGCGTACATTACCTGATCAACAAGCTGCAGCCCTTGCCATTTAAGACGCCCGTGATTGTTACGCTCAATCCCTTGCATGAACCCGATCCCGGGAGCGTAATCGGTCGCTATGGGTATGCGCATCCTGTGTTTGATGCAAAAGCCACTGCCGCACAACTGGCGCTTGGCAAGATACAGGGCAACAATCACACCTGGTTTGCCGGTGCATGGACCGGATATGGCTTTCATGAAGACGGCCTTAAATCCGGCGTAGCCGTTGCTACCGCAATCGAGCAGCAGTCCAGTCAGCCGGCACTGCAATTTGCCGCCGCATAAGGCCGTATGGAACAACTGAAAAAACAAGTATTGCTCAGCATGGGACAGGTACGCCATGCGCGGCTGCGCCCGGCGGCCAATCGCTTTCAGTATGGCGTCTACAACTTGCTGCTGCCGCTGCGCACGCTGGGCAATGATCCGCTGCCGACCCGGCTATGCTCGCGCAACCGTTTCAACCTGCTCGCCTTTCATGACAAGGATCATGGCGATGGCACGACGCCTCTTCTGACATGGATAGACAATCTATTGAAATCAGAAGGTATTCATGATGCCGATGGCGAGATCTGGCTGCATGCGTTTCCGCGCGTGCTGGGCTATGTATTTAATCCTGTCTCGTTCTGGTTCTGCCATCGCAAAAATGGTGCGCTGCGTGCCATCTTGTGCGAAGTCAGCAATACCTTTGGCGAGAAGCACTGCTATCTGCTCGATACTGGCGGCAGCATGCCATGGGGCGTGCCGCTGACCGCTACAAAAATATTTCATGTATCGCCTTTTTGCGCGGTCGAAGGAAAATATCGTTTCCGCTTCATGCGCACCACGCAAGTCATCGACGAGCGAAAAATCGAGCGCATGATCGCGCGCATTGATTATGACGATGCAGAAGGCCCACTGCTGCTGACCAGTATCTCTGGCACCCTTGAGCCGGCATCCGATACCGGCTTAGCTTATGCATTTTTGCGCTTCCCTCTGATGACCTTGGGCGTAATTGTCCGCATCCACTGGCAGGCAGCAAAATTATTCATCAAAGGCGCGCCCTTTTTCAGAAAACCTACTCCGCCCTCTAACCAGTTAAGCCGATGACTACTGAACTCTCCACACCAATTTCGATCAATGAAGCGCAGCCAGCGCCGTCTGCGACTGCATTGCCCGCGCAGGCAAAACTGATCTTGCAATTGCTGCGCAAGATCAGGCATGGTGCACTCAAGCTGGAATGCCCGGACCACACCGTGATGCAATTCGGCGACGATAGCGAGCCTGTCACACTGACATTAAAAAACTGGAATCCCTGCGTTGCCGCAGTCAAATCTGGCGATATCGGCTTTGCCGAAAGCTACATACAAGGCGACTGGCAGACCGATAACCTGACACGTCTGCTTGAATTGTTCATCCATAATCGCAACGCCATCGAGACCGCGATTTACGGCACCTGGTGGGGCAGCCTTGCCTACCGGATCAAGCATCTGTTCAATCGCAACTCGCGCTCAGGCAGCAAGCGCAATATTCACGCGCACTACGATATCGGTAATGATTTTTATCAGCTCTGGCTGGATCCGTCGATGACGTATTCAAGTGCGCTGTTCACTGACAAGAGCATGAGCTTGCAGCAGGCGCAGCAGGAAAAATACCGGCGCATTCTCGCCTTGCTTGATACGCGCGCTGGCGACCACATACTGGAAATCGGTTGCGGCTGGGGCGGATTTGCCGAACTGGCGGCACAACATCAGAGAAAAATTACAGGCCTGACACTGTCGACCGAGCAGCGCGATTACGCGCAACATCGACTGGATGCGGCAGGACTTGGTGAGCAAGTCGAATTGCGGCTGCAGGATTATCGCGACACCAGTGGGCAATTTGATGCGATTGCCTCGATAGAAATGTTTGAAGCCGTAGGTGAAGCGTATTGGGACAGTTATTTTTCGTGTGTCGCCACATTGCTCAAGCCGGGTGGTCGCGCATGTATTCAAACCATCACGATTGCCGATGAATTATTTGCACGCTATCGCAAAGGTACAGACTTCATTCAGCAATATATTTTCCCTGGCGGCATGCTGCCTTCACCATCTGTTTTTCGTGCCCATGCAGAAAAACACGGACTGAAGATTGTTGATGAATTCGCGTTCGGACTGGATTATGCACGCACACTGGCATGCTGGCACGATACCTTTAAGGCGCGCCAGACCGAAGTCAGCGCACTGGGCTTTGACCTGCGCTTTACCCTCACATGGGAATTTTATCTGTCGTATTGTGAAGCGGGCTTCAATGCAAAAAGCATAGACCTGTTCCAGTTCACGCTGCAAAAATCCCGCTGACATGATCGCCGGCAGCAAGCGTATCATCACTCGCCTGCAGCAGGCATGGCTCTGCCTTGCACTGCTGGCAGCGTTGTGCGCCCCTGCTATCAACGCACAACCTACGTCCGGATACATAAGTATGTTGATGCCGAATGCACGCCTGCAAGGCAGCGGCGTGTTTAACTGGTTCGGCTTAAAAATATACAGCGCCTCGCTGTGGAGCGAATCAGGCGTACTGCCGGATCAATTCGCAAAAAACAGCTTTGCGCTGGATTTACATTACGCACGCAAGCTGCGCGGTGAAAAAATTGCGCTCGCCAGCATTGATGAAATCAAAAAGCTGGGCATAGGCGATGCAGCACAACATCGTGCATGGCTGGCCGGTATGCAGTCCGTATTCCCTGACGTTGAAAAGGGCACGCACCTGACCGGTATTTACGCCCCTGGCAAAGCCACGCTTTTTTTCAGGGACGGCAAGCCAATCGGTGAGATTACCGATCCGGAATTTGGTCCGGCTTTTTTTGCAATCTGGCTGGATCCGAAAACCAGTGAGCCGCAATTGCGTTTGTCATTACTGGGATCAAAGTGAATTCCTATACACGCAAGGCATTGCTGGCATATGGCCTGTTCGGGCTGCCGCTGTCGCTCGTCGCCTTGCCTGTCTATGTGTACATACCGCAGCTGTATGCAACGCAATTCGGCCTCTCGCTCGGCTTAATCGGCATCATCCTGCTGCTTGCCCGTCTGGCTGATGCCTGCATTGATCCGTTACTTGGCCTGTGGATTGACCGGCGCAAGGCACAACATGGTTATGCCGGCTTCATACTGATAGCCTTGCCGTTATTGCTGTTCGGTTTCATCGGCCTGTTTTATCCGCCGTCTGTGAATATCGGACTGCTTTTGACCTGGTTCGCAATCAGCCTGATGCTGGTATATCTGGGCTATAGCATGGCCAGCATTGCGCATGGCAGCTGGGGCGCCAATCTGACGCAACAGCGCGGACAGCGTGCGCGACTGACAGCGATGCGGGAAGGATGTGCGCTGGCAGGTGTATTGCTGGCCGCTGCGGTGCCTGCATTGCTCGGGCTGTCGTGGCTATGCGGTTTGTTTGTGGTGGCGCTTGTGGTGGGTGCATGGAGCTTGCTGCGCATAGCCCCACGGCCGACAAATACCCATACCGCCGCATTTGTCTGGTCCGATCTGTTCGTGCCATTTCATCACACGACATTTCGTTGGCTCTTATTGGTTTTTGCTGTCAATGGCATTGCTGCTGCGATTCCTGCGACCTTGTTCCTGTTTTTTGCGACTGACCGTCTGCAACTGGCACAGTACAGCGGACTATTTCTGGTGCTGTATTTTCTGGCCGCAGCCTGCGCGCTACCGCTATGGGTAGCGGCTGCCGCACGCATCGGTGAGGCCTATGCGTGGTTGTTATCGATGATTATCGCCATCGTGGTGTTCATCTGGGCGTTTACCTTGCCTGCCGGTTCCGTGGTTGGCTTTGCTGTCATTTGCATGCTGTCAGGCGTGGCACTCGGTGCCGATCTGGCTTTGCCTCCTGCGCTTCTGGCCGGCGCAATCGGCAAGGCCGGGCACGAAGGCCGGCATGAAGGTGCGTATTTCGGCCTGTGGAGCTGGGCTACAAAAATGAATCTGGCACTGGCTGCCGGCACCGTACTACCCATGCTGGATAGGCTGGGTTACACGCCCGGTACATCGGATGTTCAAGGCTTGACTGCGCTGGGCATTGCTTATGCGATTGCACCTTGTATGTTGAAAATAATCGCCGCATTGCTGCTGTGGCGATCACCGCTTAAAAACCTGTAATTCCTGCAAAGGCTTAAAACATGATCAATACATTTTTACGGTCGGGCGTCATCGCCATCGCCATATTGACTGGTGCTTGCAGTACGACTGTTGCGCCTGAAGAGTATGCAAACGAAACACCAGCGCTGGATCTGAAACAGTATTTCAACGGCACGATTGATGCATGGGGAATTTTTCAGAACCGCTCAGGCAAAGTCGTCAAGCGCTTTACTGTGGTGATGCACTGCAAATGGGAAGGTGACGTCGGTACGCTGGATGAAGATTTCACTTACTCAGACGGCACCAAGCAAAAACGCATCTGGACACTGAAACAAGTCGGCCCTAATCGTTTTGTTGGTACCGCACCGGACGTTGTCGGTCAGGCCGAAGGCTGGGTCAGTGGCAATGCCTTTCGCTGGCAGTATCTACTCGCGCTGCCCGTCGATGGTACGACCTATCACATGGCATTTGATGACTGGATGTTCCAGATGGACGATCACGTCATGCTCAATCATGCCGTTATGAGCAAGTTCGGAATCAGGCTGGGTGAGGTAACCCTATCATTTAAGAAAAGAGCAAACTAATGCCACTGCAGACAGAAGCATCGACTATACGATCCGCTTCATCAGGCTGGACCATGAATCCGCGCATCCAAGACTGGCACGGTAAACGCATCTGGGTCATCGGTGCTTCATCGGGCATTGGCGCAGAAGTCGCGCGCCAATTCCTGGCCCAGGGTGCACGTGTTGCACTTTCTGCGCGCAATCACGAAGCCTTGCTCAATATTGCAGCGGCGCATAAACATGCGCTGGTGCTGCCACTGGATGTCACACGCCATGCTGAGGTGAGTGCAGCGGCTAAAACTGTGCTGCAAGAATGGCAGGGCATGGATCTGGTATTGCTGGTTGCCGGTACTTACAATGAAATGCGTGCCGATAATTTTGATCTGTCGGTCGCCAATTTGCAGATGGATGTGAATGTACGCGGTGCATTCAACTGCCTTGATGCCGTATTGCCGGTATTGTTAGCGCAAAAAAATGGCGGTATTGGTATTGTCGCTTCTGTTGCGGGATATTCAGGATTACCAAAAGCGATGGTATATGGTGCGACCAAAGCTGCACTGATCAATCTGGCTGAATCGCTTTACATTGATTTGCACCCGCGTGGGAATGCAGTCTATCTGATCAATCCCGGTTTTGTCGCCACGCCCGCCACTGCGGCAAATGCATTCGTCATGCCGGCACTCATCAGCGCAGAACGCGCGGCGCAGGAAATTATTGCAGGCATAGAGCGTGGCTGCTTTCATATACACTTCCCGAAACGCTTTACCAACTGGCTGCGCATGGCAAGGCTGCTGCCTTATCGACTGTATTTTTGGCTAATTCATAAAGTAACCGGACTATGATGCATCAGGAAGCACTACAAAAACTGATCCGCTTTTTTGAAACTATCTCGTCAGACAATACAGCGCATCTGGCAGAGATCTATACCGAGGATGTATTTTTCAAAGATCCATTTAATGAAGTGCATGACATAGCCAGTGTGATGCGCATTTTTGAACATATGTTCATACAAGTGGATTCGCCCCGATTTGTCGTCACCTCGCACTTGCTGCAGGGCGATCAGGCATTCCTGAGCTGGGATTTTCTGTTCCGTTTAAAGCGCTTCGATCGCAAAGAACAATGCATACGCGGCGCGACGCATCTGCGTTTTGCCGCAGACGGCCGCGTGAATTTCCATCGTGACTACTGGGATGCCGCCGAAGAGCTGTATGAAAAGCTGCCAGTCATCGGCATACTGATGCGCGCACTGAAGAAAATGGCGCGCAGCTGAGCGCTGGCTTCAGCCAATCAGGATGCAGTTTTCTTGGGTGCTGCCTTCTTGGCTGCAGGTTTTTTGCGCACAGGTGGTTTGGCTTCTTCAGCATGCGTGGAAGCCGCATTTCCGGATGATGATCTCGGCGCAGCTTTCTTTTTTGCCGTGCTGGACTTTGCAGATTTACGTGCAGGTTTTTTCGCCGGCGCCATCGCACTGCCTACGGCCTGCGTGAACTGATCCTGCACCACATTCCACCAAGCGGCCGGATTGACGAATTGCGCAGCCATCGCGGCCGCATCCGCAGCCGGCGCACTTGCATCGGCACTCGCGGCTTGGCTCTCCTGCTGATCTGTTTCAGCAGACTGGGAGAACGAGGAAAACGGCGACTCGAACGGTGGTCCGGCAGTAAACGGCGAAGGCTTGGGCGCGTCTTCCTGCGGCTTGACGGCCTGCGCAAAATTTTGCCCCATAGTCTGCAGCGTGCTCAGCGTCGCACTCTGGATTTCAAGTGCCTGTATGGAGCTACGCAACATGTTCATGTTCAGCTGAAGCCAGGATTCGACTGCCTTTAAATCTGCGATTTGTTTGTTAATTTCATCCGGCGACATGGACGGCATGCTCATGCCAGGTATTTTCATCGCACCCCACATGTTCCTGACAAATTCCAGCGGGTCAGCCATCGTATTTGTGCCGGGCATGCCATATATTCCAGATGTTGAGGACATCATTATTTCTCCAGTTTTGCACTACGCTTCAGACAACTTAAGAGTAGCAGATCGCTTCACGCGGGCAAATACAGAAAAGCTAAGTGGATGATAATTCTTCTGCGCAGCGTTTGCTTACGATCACTTACACTTACGTTATCTGCTTTGAAACTAACCGGAATACACTATCGGCATGCTGACCCGGCCATATCAATCTGAACAACAGAACCATACAGCCCGTTTCCGCTGGCTGGCACTGGGTGCGTTTGTGCTGACCTTGCTCGGCCATCTGATCATTATCAAATGGGTACAAGGTGAACTGGCCTTCCCGTCTTACGACGACGAAGATGATGAAGCCATCATGGTTGAATTGCGTACAGAAGCGCCGCCGCAAGCTGCTGCACCCAGGCCGGTTGTCAGACAAGCCGCGCCACGATCCAGCCAACGACAGCAGCCGGCAGTGGAACCTGCACCCGCCCCCGTAGCAGATACCAACGCTGTCGCCACACAAACCGATACGCCCTTAGCCGAAGCTGCAGTTGTGGAATCTGTGGCAGCACAAGATACAGCAGCGGCAGGCAGCGATGCGGCACCTGCACTTTTTGACAAGATCAGCCTGCCGCCACCGGCAGAACTGGTTTATACCGTGACGGCGGCGCGCGATGGACGCAAACTGGAAGGCAAAGGCACGATAAACTGGCAACCGAATGGCACGCAATATTCCATCACGGGCGAAGCAGGGATTCTGTTTTTTACCGTACTGAGCTATAAGAGTACCGGCACACTGAGCGACAGCGGCATTGCACCGGAACTGTATGTTGAAAAACGATTCCGCAAATCTGAAACCAATACGCATTTTCATCGCGAACGCAAGACCATCAGCTTTTCGGCATCGACCAACAGCTATGAAAGCAAGGGCGGCGAACAGGACCGTGCAAGCGTCATCTGGCAGATTGCGTCACTAGGGCGCGGCGACAGCGCCAAATTCGCGCCCGGGCTGGCGTTCGATATTATGATCGCCGGCGCACGCAGTGCTTCCAACTGGCGCGTATATGTGAATGAAAAGGAAGAGATCACGCTTGACGGCAAGCCGACCGAAGCCTGGCATCTGACGCTCATGCCTACCGAGCAAAGCTATGAGTTAAAGTTCGAACTCTGGCTGGCACCGCAAAAAGAATGGTATCCGGTCAAGCTGCACTATGCAGATCGCAATGATGGTTATCTTGAGCTGTTATTGACCAAACTGGATATCAGGCGCTAATGGCATACTGACTGTTGTTTAATTTTTTTTAAATTTTTTATGCGTGAATTTTTCCCCGGCCTTAAGCTGGTAGTTAGTTTTTTATATACCCTTGCTTTTTTTATCCCTGGCATTGCTGCTTTTTGCAATCCTTCTGCGGCTGCTGAACCGAAATATGCAGCCAACCTACCGCCGCCTGCAAAACTCAATTATGCAATACGTGCCAGCATCAAAGGATTGACCGTTGACGGAAACGGCTTTATTCACTGGCAAAAAAATAACGGCACATATGTTTTGGTTTCTGAAACGCGTAGCGCACTGACTGGCACGCTGCTGGCAGAAAAAAGCGAAGGCACGCAAGAGCGCCGCGGTCTGGCTCCTGAGCGCTTTACCAGTAAGCGTTTCCGCAAAAGTGAGGTCACGACCGTATTCGATCAAAAAACACATCAGCTGATTTTCAGCGGCAATGTAGCGCCGCAAGTTCTGCATGATGGCGACTTGGACAGGCTGAGCGTAATCTGGCAATTGCTTGCTATCGCACGCGCAGCACCGGCACAAATCACACCGGGCACACGATTTTCTTTTTCTGTCGCCGGTGCGCATGATCTGCAGCCATGGATCTTTGAAGTCAGACAAAAGCAGGCGCTGCGCAGCACACTGGGCGAGACTGAAGCATGGCAACTGATACGCGTACCTGAGCAAGAGGCCAGTAGCTCCCTGATGGAAATCTGGCTTGCGCCCGCCATCGACTGGTTTCCGATCAGGCTGCGCATTTCAGAAGACAATGGCGACTACATTGAACAATCACTAGAAAGTATAGAAAAGAAATGACCGGATCCGCTCTGGTACTGTTCTCAGGCGGCCAGGATTCGGCAACCTGTCTGGCATGGGCGTTATCGCGCTATGCGCGCGTTGAAACCGTGGGCTTTGATTACGGACAGCGGCATGCAGTCGAACTGACCTTGCGGCCGCAATTACTGGCGAGCATGCGCGCGCTCAATCAGCAATGGTCGGAAAAACTCGGCGACGATCATTTGCTCGATTTATCGCTGCTGGGTGCAATCTCCGACACCGCACTGACAAGCAATACCGAGATCCGCATGCAGCAGAATGGCCTGCCGAATACTTTTGTCCCCGGCCGCAATTTGCTGTTTCTGACTGTGGCAGCCGCGCTCGCTTACCGGCGCGGCATAGATACATTGGTCGGCGGCATGTGCGAAACAGATTATTCCGGTTATCCGGACTGCCGTGATGACACCATGCGCGCGCTGGAGTCCGCAATAAATCTTGGCATGGCAACACAGCTTGCGATCGCCACGCCATTAATGTGGCTGAACAAAGCACAGACCTGGGAGCTTGCCAGAGAACTCGGAGGCGCTGCGTTAGTCGAGTTGATCCGCACGGACACACATACATGTTATCTGGGTGAACGCGGCATCCTGCACGACTGGGGACATGGCTGCGGCAATTGCCCGGCGTGCGCATTGCGCGCACGCGGCTATCTCGCCTATCAAAACAATCAGGCCGCCTGAGCCAATCAATATCGATCAGGCCGCATGCCTGCCCGCCGCATCACTCTGCGGCGCTATCTTCAGCGACGACAATAGCGCTGCTTCTTTTTGTTTTGCCGCCCGCAGATGGCGCTCTTTCACATGGCCATAGCCACGTATCTCTTCCGGAATGCTGGCCACTGCCACGATCTCGGCCAGGTTTTCTTTGGTTATCTGCGGCAGCAACGCTGATATTGTTTTGCGATAGGCATCAATCAATGCCCGCTCGCTCTTGCGCTCTTCTGTATAGCCAAACACATCCAATGCGCTGCCTCGCAAGAAGCGCAGGCTGGCCAGCAAAGGAAACAACTTGCCGACCCAGCTGCCGAATTCACGCTTGATCAGATGGCCGTTAGCATCACGCGCAGACAACAACGGCGGCGCGAGATGATACTTGATCGTAAAGTCGCCCTCGAACATGTTTGTTATTTTTCTCTTGAAGTAGGTTGTGCTGTGCAGGCGTGCAACTTCATATTCATCTTTATAGGCCATCAACTTGAACAGATAGCGCGCCACAGCTTGCGTCAACAGCAGTGATGAAGCTGCGGCGACTGCAGTTTCAGCCGCACGCACCTGATCAACAAATGTTTTATAGCTCTGTGCATAGTCAGCGTTTTGATACTCAGTGAGGAAGGCGATGCGCTGATTAATTGATTCATCCAGCGATGGCATGCGCTTGAATTCGATCACCTGAGCAGGCGCAAGCACTTTCAGCTCCCGTTCGACTGCTGCTAAGTCATGTGCTGCCATTCTTCCCCATGCAAATGATTGCTGGTTGAATTCGACGGATACGCCATTTAAGGCGATCGCCTGCAAAATGGATGCCTCCTGTAGTGGTACCCATCCATGCTGCCATGCATAGCCCAACATGAACATATTGGTGGCGATTGCATCGCCCATCAGTGCAGTAGCGATTTTTCCTGCATCGATTGCTGCTACCGATTCGGCACCACAAGCCATGCGGATTTTTTCTTCCGCACCGGCATCCGGATATGTCCAGTCAGGGTTCCTGACGAATGCAGCAGTCGGTGCCAGTGTGGAATTGATTGCTGCATGCGTGCGACCGGCTCCCATGGTGGACAGTGCATCGCGACTGGCAGTGACGATGACGTCGCAGCCCAGGACCAAATCTGCTGCTCCTGTACCTACCCGCGTTGCATGTAGTTGTTCCGGCGTATCAGCGAGTCTGACATGGGACAGCACCGGCCCGCCTTTCTGTGCAAGGCCGCTCATATCAAGCACGGTGCAGGCCTTGCCCGCGACATGCGCAGCCATTGCCAGAATCTGGCCGACCGTGACCACGCCAGTGCCGCCTATGCCGGTAACAAGCACACCATACGGCTGCGATGTTGCCGGCAATGATGGCACCGGCAGTTTCTCCGCGCGCGACAGCGCAGAAATTTTTTCGCCGCGACTGTCAGTGATGACAGCCTTGTTCGGCTTCTTCAGCCGGCCGCCTTCAACCGTCACGAAACTGGGGCAAAAACCGGTCACGCAAGAGAAATCCTTGTTACAGGTTGATTGATTGATTTGCCGCTTGCGGCCGAATTCGGTTTCCAGTGGTTCCACTGAAAGACAATTCGACTGCACGCTGCAATCACCACACCCTTCACATACTGCTTCATTGATGACTGCGCGCTTGGCCGGATCCGGATAGGCATCGCGTTTTCTGCGGCGCCGTTTTTCCGATGCGCAGGTCTGGTCATAAATCATTGCCGACACGCCCTTGGTTACGCGCAGTTCGCGCTGAACCGCATCGAGCTCGCTACGATGCCGTATGGTGACACCGGGCGCCCAGTTGGTCGCTGCCGGATATTTGTCCGGCTCATCCGTGACCACTATGACAGGATGTACGCCTTCGGCCGCAATCTGCCGTGAGATCATCGCCGGATCGAGCGGGCCGTCATGTGTCTGGCCACCTGTCATTGCCACTGCATCATTGAACAAAATTTTGTAGGTCATGTTGACCTTGGCCGCGACCGCTGCGCGTATGGCCAGCAAGCCGGAATGGAAATACGTACCGTCACCGATGTTTGCAAAGACATGTTGCTCGCTGGTGAATGGCGCATGGCCTATCCAGTTCGTGCCTTCGGCACCCATATGCGTGAAGGTCGCGGTCTCACGATCCATCCACAACGCCATGTAATGGCAGCCAATACCGGCCAGCGCGCGACTGCCCTCGGGTACGCGGGTGGACGTATTGTGCGGACAGCCTGAGCAAAAATGCGGTATGCGATCGGTCTGCGTATCGGGCTTGGCGCTGATCTTCAGCACTGCTTCGCGCGACTCAAGAAACGCAATGCGCTCCCTGACGCGCTGCTCGATAGGATGACCGGCGAAATATTTGCCAATACGCGAGGCAATTGCGCGCGCAATTTGCGTCGGATTGAGTTCATAGGTTGCCGGCAGTAGCCAGTCACCATGTCCGGCACGGTGCGGATTGCTCCATTCACCCGTGTCATCGAATTTACCGACTACGCGCGGCCGCACATCATCGCGCCAGTTGTAAAGCTCTTCTTTCAGCTGATATTCAAGCAGCTGGCGCTTTTCTTCCACCACCAGTATTTCTTCCAATCCTTGTGCGAATGACCGCACGCCATTTGCTTCCAGTGGCCAGGTCATCCCGACCTTGTAGAGGCGCAGGCCAATGTCACGTGCCACAGCTTCATCAATGCCCAGGTCTTCCAGCGCCTGCCGCGTATCCAGATAAGATTTACCGGCCGTGAGTATGCCAAAGCGCGGATTCGGGCTGTCCCATATCAGGCGATTAAGTTTATTGGCACGCACATAGGCCAGTGCCGCATACCATTTGTGATTGACCAGCCGTGCTTCCTGCTCCAGTATGCCGTCCGGCCAGCGTATGTTCAGGCCTCCCGGCGGCATCTCGAAATCCTGGGGCAGGATCAGCTGTATGCGCTCCGGATCGATATCAACCGTCGCGCCTGATTCAACAATATCAGTCACACATTTCATTGCCACCCACAGGCCGGTATAGCGGCTCATCGCCCAGCCATGCAGGCCGTAATCCAGATATTCCTGCACAGATGACGGATACAGCACTGGTATGCCACAGGCCTTAAGTATGTGTTCGCTCTGGTGCGCATTGGTGGATGATTTGGCCGCATGATCATCGCCTGCCAATACCAGCACGCCACCATGCGCCGCGGTTCCAGCACCATTCGCATGTTTGAATACATCGCCGGAACGATCTACGCCGGGGCCTTTGCCGTACCACATCGAAAACACACCGTCGTACTGCGCGCCGGGGAAAAGATTAATCTGCTGCGTTCCCCAGATACTGGTGGCGGCCAGATCTTCATTGACGCCCGGCTGGAATTTCACATGATGCGCATCAAGATATTTTTTCGCTTTCGCAGCCGTCTGGTCAACGCTGCCCAGAGGTGAACCACGATAGCCAGTGATGAAGCCAGCGGTATTGCGGCCCGCAGCAAGATCGCGCTGACGCTGCATCATCGGCAGCCTGATCAGCGCCTGGGTACCAGTGAGAAAAACGCGCCCACGCTCCAGCGTGTATTTGTCATCGAGCGTGATTGCGTCCGGCTGCAGTGCGTGCCGTTTCTCCAGTGGTGCGTTCATGAAATCCCCGTCATTACATTAATTAGCGTTACCGCAGCAGTATAGGCCGGCAGTCAGGTATCGCACAATCCGCGCCGGATAAACCTGGCCTCTTCAATTTCCCGCTGGCTGCTATGGCCACAGGCTTATAAAAACAGAAACGTCGCCATTATCCGGCCGTTCCGTGCATGCTGGCGTGAGTGGCACAGTAAATGAGCTGTAACAACTGTAACAAGTGGTAAATCCTTGTCAGAACTGCTTGTGCTTCAGCGACTATCCATCCCATGTATTAACCACCTTAAGAGGAGGTGCATTGTGAAAAAACAGAAAGTGGCGTCTGCCTTTTTATCCGGCCTGTTTTTCAGCAGTCTGGCAATGGCAGCGGATCATCAGGAGGGACATGACATGCATGGCGAAAATATGCACGGAGGGAAAATGCCTCCTATGTTTAATCAGTTCGACAAAAACAATGATAGCCGTATCAGTCGCGAAGAAATGCGCGAAGGGATGGAGCGGCGCTTCAATGAAATCGATACCAACAAAGATGGTTTCATAACAACGGAAGAAATGCATGCCTTCCATAAGGCGATGCATGAAAAATACGGTGAAATGATCAGCGAGCGCTGGAAAGCGGCGGATAAGGATGGCGATGGTGCGCTGAGCAAATCAGAGCTTGAGAACAGCCCGATGTCGGGCATGGCGCGCAATTTTGAAAAGCTCGACAAGAACAAGGATGGAAAACTGACACCGGATGAACTTAATGCAGGCATGCCGCACCGCGTACCGCGCGACAGCAAGCGATGAAATCAGCAGCAAGACAAATTTCCTCTCTGTGAGCCGCATGGCTCAGTACCCCGCGCAACTCTTCGCGCGTTACGGATCCGGCAAATAAGCCGGATCCTTTTTTATTCCCTGCATTTTTATTGGCACATCACCGGCTTCATGCCAACACTGCTTTTGTTATCGCATCAATGCGCGCCTTGCGGATCGCCTCCGCTATGCGCTCTGCCTGCTTGTCCTGAAAATGCGCAGTGACTGCAGCAGCGATCGCACCTGAAGGTACCGCCTGCGCTGCTGCCAGCGCGGCGAGCAATCGCGGCGCTTCCGGATAGACAGCTTGTTCCAATCCGCTGCGCCCCAGGTGGTCGCATTCCGCCGCCTTCAACACTTCGGTAAAGCGTTCCGGGCGGCGGAATGCATCGCAACGCTCAAGCAGTTTTAATATCGTATCGGGACGTAATGCCATTGCTCGCGAAATATTCCCATGCTCACGCGCCGTGATGATGGCGAGATCGCGCACTTCCGTCGGGATCTTCAATCGGGCACAGACTGCTTCGACCAGCCTGACACTGCGCGCCTCATGTGCAATATGGCGCGGCAATTCATCTAAAGGCGTGGCTCCTTTGCCAAGATCATGCACCAGCGCAGCAAATCGAACAGCGAGCGAATAGTTTTTTGCTGCTGCTGTATCGACTACCATCATTACATGTACAAAGGTGTCAATTTCAGGATGATGTTGCGGTGGCTGCGGCACGCCCGCCAACGCATCAAGCTCAGGCAGGATGCGGGATAATGCCGTGCACTCGCGCAGCACCTCAAACATGCGCGAAGGGCGCACCTCCATCAGGCCGCGCGCAAGCTCTTGCCAGACCCGCTCAGGTACCAGTGCATCGACCTCACCACTGGTGACCATATTTTTCATTAACGATAGTGTTCCAGCGGCGACTGAAAAATCTGCAAAGCGCGCCGCAAAGCGTGCGAGCCGCAAAATTCTGACCGGATCTTCAGCAAATGCCGGTGACACATGACGAAAAACTTGCGCCGCAAGATCCGCCCTGCCATTGCAAGGATCAATCACTGCGCCATCTTCAGTCATCGCTATCGCATTGATGGTCAGGTCGCGTCGGTTGAGATCCTGTTCGAGCGTGACATCAGGCGACGCTTGAAAGGCAAAGCCGTTGTAGCCGGGCGCAGTTTTGCGCTCGGTGCGTGCAAGCGCATATTCTTCATGGGTGGTGGGATGAAGGAATACCGGGAAATCCTTGCCGACTGGTACAAAGCCCTGTTCGCGCATTAATTCAGGCGTAGCGCCGACGACCACATAGTCGCGGTCTTTTACCGGCAATCCCAACAGTGTATCGCGCACTGCGCCGCCGACCATATACGTTTTAAACGGCAGCGCCATCGTCTCAATGCTTACTGAGATAAAGCGGAGCGACTGCTTCAAGTGCCGTAGGATGCCATCCCGGCAATCGTATATCGTGCGAGCTAGCGATATTGTCGACCTTCATGGAATCAACATTATCCCGGCTCATTAACGGTTCGCCGGGCAAGTGCTCAAGTAACCAGGCCTGCAATCGGGTAAGCGCAGGCGACAGACCAATCACCGGCCGGGAATGCCCGCTAAATGCACCGGCAAGTTTGACCAGTTCACGCAGCGTATAAATCTTTGGCCCTGTGAGCGTAAAAGTTTTCCTACTGGTGCGCGGATCGTCGATCGCCATTAACAGCGCTTGCGCGATATCTTCGACATAAACAGGCTGGAATTTTGCCTCTGCACCGCCCAGCACCATCAGGGGCAGGAAGCGCTGCATCTTCGCAAATAAATTCAGGAAATGATCTTCCTGACCAAACACCACGGATGGCCTGAAAATCGTCACATCCAGTTCTGTCGTATCAAGCAAAATTTTCTCGCCTGCAGCCTTTGAGCGCAAATACATAGATGGTGCATCAGCAGCAACGCCTAACGCACTGATATGCAAACAACGTTTGACTCTGGCGGCATGACAGGCACGCACGATCTTGCGCACCAGATCAACATGCGCGCGTTCGAACTGTGGCCCCCATGCACTACCTGCCGGCGCCGGTGCAGAGTGCAGCACACCGATCAGGTTGACGACGGCATCAGCTTTTTGCATCAGGCTGACGAGTACCTGTTCATCAAAAATATCTGCCTCGACAATTTGTACGGTAGGCAGTACCAGCAGATGGCGCGCACGCTCATAACGGCGCGTCGGCACAATGATTTTGCGTTCTGTCGCTGCCAGCTGCGCGACGATGTGGCTACCTATGAAACCACTGCCACCAAGCACCAATATCGATTCATGTCGCATGAAAATTTTTTCAGGGAAGATCACCAAGCTCGGCAAGATTGGCATCTTTCGGTGCGACATGACCAAGCCGTGCTTTCAATGATTGGGGTTTGTTTTCAAATAAGGCTGCATACCAGGTTGCATTGGCCAGTACACTTTTCACATAGACGCGCGTCTCGGAAAAAGGAATGGTCTCGGCAAAGATTGCGCCTTCGACCGGTTTCTCCAGTGTCGAGCGCCACAGCCGCGGACGGCCGGGCCCGGCATTGTAGGCAGCCGTTGCCAGTGTTTGTGAGCCGCCCAGATTGTTGAGCACCATGTTCAGATACTGCGTGCCCAGCGTGATATTGACGCGCGTGTCATTGAGCCTGTCGAGCGTAAATCCCGGCATGCCGATCTTGCGCGCCACATAATTTGCTGTCGAAGGCATGATCTGCATCAGACCTGATGCGCCGACATTCGATCGCGCGGATTTGACGAATCGCGATTCCTGACGGATCAGGCCATACACCCATGCCTTATCGAGGCCGATAGGCTGGGTCGCTGTCTGCATGATGTCGTCATGCGGCGACGGATAACGATGGGTGTAATCGGACTGCACGCGACTGCGGTCGGCCGTAGTCACCATGCGATCGAGCACATCGCTTTGCCGCGCAAATTCTGCCGCTGCCAGCAATTGTCGTTCATTTAAGCCACGCAACTGCCAGTTCCATTCGCGATTGCCTTCGAAGCGCAGGCCAATATCAAAAAATCTGAATGCATTGCGAAAGCCGGTATTGGCCGATGCTTCGGCGATTTCTTCCGGCTTGGGCGGCTGCGGCCGCTCCGGTACCATGATTTTCTGGCCCAGCTCTTCGGTGGCCAGCAAGCTGTAAAAAGTCGTCAGGCCGGCAATACTATGAAAATATTTTTGCGCATCATCTGCATGCCCGAGCTTTTGGGCCGCGCGACCGCGCCAGTAAATCCAGGCCGAATCTTTTTGTAATTCGGCAGGCATGAGCTCAATGGCCTTATTGACCATTGCCCAGTCGCCGGCACGCAATGCAGCTCGCACGCGCCACTGATAGCCATCTTGCGACAATGGTGCGCCCCAGGTCTTGTCCCAATAGCCGGCTGCATCGCGCGACAATTGCAGCGATGCCTGCAGCGCTATCTGCGCCCACGCCAGCGCCTGCTCTTCATGCGTGAGACGCGATGTAACCTTGGTCAGTGCCTTAGCTGCCCTGTCAGGATCTTCGCGCGAGGCACGGCCGAGCGCGATAATAAAAAGCTCATGCGAAGCGCGCGGAGCAGTGATGCCCCGCTCCAGGACAGGATTCGGTTTCTCTATTGCCTGTACAAGATTTTTTTCCGTCGCCTCAGTCACACCGGCAAGCCGGCGGGCTAAGCTGATCTGGCCATATTCGGCAGCTAAACGGAGCTGGTGCCAGACATCACTGGTACTAAACTGCTTTTCGCGGCTAAGATTGATGATCAGATCAGCGCAGGCCACGCCGTATTGGTTAGGCTGTATCAGTAATTCACGTGCCGGCGCAGCGACGTTTTCCCCCTTGGCCAGCCGGGACAACAATGCATAGCATTTGACCTGCGTATCATCATTCAATACAAACAGCGGATACTGTTCGTCAAAGGTACGCCATATACGTGCATGGCCCAGCAACAGCAACCAGTCATTGCGCAAGCGATCGGCAATCGCCGTACCCGCATGCCGGGTCAGAAAACTTCTGATCTCTCCCTCAGGCGCAGAAATCAGCCGCGGATAAAGCCGATAGTATTCAACATAGGACTGCACCGGATATTGCGACAGCCTGTCCGCCAGCCGGCCGGCGGCTGCGATCTCGCCGCGCAAGGCTGCTTCGCGCAGTGCGATAAAGTCGCTGTCTGCGGCGCTGATCATCATGTCGCGCTTGACGGCGTAAGCCGGCGTTGCCAGCGTAACCATTGAGGCGCTGGCAATCAGCATCAGACCGGCGATCCAGGCGGTTTTTTTCATCTTGTTCATTCCAAATTTCTGCTTATCATTACAGTGTTTAGAATAGCATGTGATGACTTAATGCATCAGATGTGAGAAAGTAATTTTTATCTATGGAAGCCCTGTCACAAAAAGACCAATTGCGGCGCATGCTGCTTGCCAAACGTCGCGCACTCCCTGCTGATAGTAAAGCGCAGGCGGATGCGCGCATTGCGTCGCGTCTGACAGCATGGCTTGAGACTAAAGCTGTAAAAGTTCTCGGTACTTACCTGCCCTTGGCGGGCGAACCCGATTTATCGGCGCTGTATCACGCGTTAACGGCTGCCGGCCTGCAACTGGCCATGCCGGTCGTCACAGAGAAAAATATGCCGCTGCGCTATGCAGCGTGGCAGGCGGGCGACCCTTTGTGCAAAGATGCAAGCGGCACCATGGCTCCCGCGACGCGCACTGCATTTGTTGAAGTCGATACCGTACTGGTACCTTGCGTAGGCTTTACTGAAACAGGATACCGGCTCGGTTATGGCGGTGGCTATTTTGACCGCACGCTGGCTATCACGCCGCGGCCTTTCGCCGTTGGCATTGCATATGCATTCAGCAAAACCCGTTTCGAAGCAAGCCCTCTCGATATTGCACTCGACCTGATCATTACCGATGAATGAACACAGGCGCTGGGTGTATCGCTTACTTATGCCGCTACGCCCAGCCGCTGCAGAATCGCCATGCTAGGCACGGCCTGATTCAGGGTATAAAAATGCAGGCCGGGCGCGCCGCCCTTAATCAGCTGCTCGCACAGGTAGGTGACCACATCCAGCCCGAATTCACGAATGGCGGCAGAGTCATCGCCGAAACTGGCAAGCTTCAGCCGCACCCAGCGTGGTATCTCGGCGCCGCACATATCGGAGAAACGCATGAGCTGCGTGTAATTAGTAATAGGCATGATGCCGGCTACGATAGGCACGCTGATGCCAACTTTTAATGCCTCATCGACAAAACGGAAGTACGCATCGGCATTATAAAAATATTGCGTAATGGCCGAGTTTGCACCCGCATGAATTTTGCGCGCAAAATTTTTCAGGTCTTCCTGCGGCGACTTTGCCTGCGGATGCATCTCCGGATAAGCAGCAGCCTCAATATGGAACCAGTCGCCGGTTTCTGCACGTATAAACTCGATCAGCTCATTGGCATAGCTGAACTGGCCAGATGAACCGCCGGCACCATAGCCGCTGGGTAAATCGCCGCGCAACGCAACCAGCTGGCGTATGCCATGCGATTTATATTCACGGAGAATCTCGCGCAAGTCTTCGCGTGAACGTCCTATGCATGACAAATGCGGTGCAGCCGGCATACCTTCGCTTTGTATTTCCAGCACAGTGTCGCGCGTACCGGATTGCGTTGAACCACCGGCACCAAACGTCACGGAAAAATAACCGGGCTTGAGTACCGCCAGCTTGGCGCGCGCTGCACGCAGTTTTTCTGCGCCTTCAGCTGTTTTAGGCGGAAAGAATTCGGCGCTGAATTTAATTTCTTGCATTTACTTTTTTATAAAAATGACAGACAACGCCCAGGAAATCGCGCTATAGAGCAAGGCGCCCAGCATCGCCGAACCGAAATCGGCAACATAAAATCCTTCGACCAGATCAGATGCTGCCCAGAACATCAGGCCATTGACGACGAAGATAAATAATCCGAGTGTCAACACCGTGACTGGCAGTGTCAGCATCAATATGACAGGGCGTATCAGCGTGTTGAGCAATGCCATGACGAGCGCGGCGACTAAGGCTGTCGAGAATTTGTCGATCTGCACAGAGTCCATCAGCCACGGCAGGGCAAACAGCGAAACCGTATTGATCAGCCAGATAAGAAGCAGGCGCATCGTTTATTCAGAGAAGATGAACTGTGGAATACAACATCCCGGCTTGTGCCGGGATGTCGCAATTACGCTTCAGCTTCGATCAGTAACGATACTGCTCTGGCTTGTACGGACCATCTTTTTTCACGCCAATATACGCAGCCTGCTCATCAGAGAGTTCAGTCAGTTGCGCATTGAGTTTTTTCAATTGTAGGCGCGCGACTTTCTCGTCCAGATGCTTAGGCAGTACATAGACGCCGATCGGATAGTCCTTGGTGCGGGTGAACAGCTCGATCTGTGCAATCGTCTGGTTTGCAAACGACGAGCTCATCACATACGAAGGATGGCCGGTACCGCAGCCCAGGTTCACCAGACGGCCTTCAGCCAGCATAATGATGCGCTTGCCATCAGGGAAAATCACATGGTCCACTTGTGGCTTGATGTTCTCCCATTTGTATTGGCGCAGCGCGGCGACTTCGATTTCATTGTCGAAGTGGCCGATGTTGCAGACGATCGCCTGATCTTTCATCTTCTTCATGTGCTCATGCGTGATCACATGATAGTTACCGGTCGCTGTCACAAAAATATCAGCATGCTCGACCGCATAATCCATGGTCACCACGCGATAGCCTTCCATCGCTGCCTGTAATGCGCAGATCGGATCGATTTCGGTGACCCATACCTGAGCAGACAATGCGCGCAATGCTTGCGCCGAACCCTTGCCCACATCGCCATAGCCCGCCACTACGGCGACTTTGCCGGCGATCATGACGTCCGTCGCACGCTTGATACCATCGACCAGCGATTCACGGCAGCCATATAAATTGTCGAACTTGGATTTGGTGACGGAATCATTCACATTAATTGCAGGGAAAGCGAGCTTGCCTTCCTTGTGCATCTGGTACAGACGATGCACACCTGTGGTGGTCTCTTCAGTTACGCCCTTGATTTCTGCCAGGCGCTTTGAATACCAGGTCGGATCGGTTTTCAGCTTGGCCTTGATGGAATTGAACAGGCAAACTGCTTCCTCTGAATCCGGATTTTGAAGGACGCTCTGATCTTTTTCCGCACGTGTACCCAGGTGCAGCAGCAATGTGGCATCGCCGCCGTCATCAAGGATCATGTTGGAATAACCGCCATCTGTCCACTCAAAGATGCGGTGCGTGTATTCCCAGTATTGCTCGAGGCTCTCGCCCTTGAACGCGAATACGGGTGTACCTGCTGCAGCAATTGCGGCAGCCGCATGATCCTGGGTTGAATAGATATTGCATGAAGCCCAGCGTACCTGCGCGCCCAGTGCTTCAAGCGTCTGGATCAGCACAGCGGTCTGGATCGTCATGTGCAGCGAGCCGGTGATGCGCGCGCCTTTTAATGGCTGGGATTGCGCGTATTCCTCGCGAATTGCCATCAGGCCCGGCATTTCGGTTTCGGCGATGCGGATTTCTTTGTTGCCCCAATCAGCCAGGCTGATATCGGCGACGAGATAATCGTTGGAAGCTATGTTTGCAGATTTTAATACGGCGCTCATCACGCCCTCCTTTTCTTAGAAAAAAAGTAACGTGAGCGCAGTTGCAGAAAATGACCAGCCAAGCCTGGCAGGGATAACCCTGTCGCAACGCTCCTTGGCAGACCGCTATTTTAATCCAGTTCGGGTTCCTGTTGCATAAGCTTGCCAGATCGTTTAACCCAGATTAACAGCAGCGCGAATAATCCCGCGCCGGCCCCATAGCCATGCGCGACCTGCACCACTGGTACAGAGGAGGCCAGCGCTGGCATCCACAAGAGTTTGCAAACCAGTGCGAGCAGCGCAAGCAGAA
>JACCDX010385586.1_pt1 | contig 24076 bp, 28 predicted proteins | sample 7449681 | NCBI WGS metagenome assembly JACCDX01 (sample SAMN15323450, study PRJNA562643) | freshwater metagenome | isolation source: river surface water | place: USA:Blue River Watershed | collected 2017-08-18
AAACAATGACTGAAAAGAAGAAAGTTTCAGCTAAAGATAAGGCAAAATGTATTCATCCTATTGCAAAGGGTGAAAAGAAAGGTCAACCTTGTGGAACAGGTGTTTGTGATGAAAGTAAGACTGGAAAGTATTGTAAGAAGCACTTAACACAAGAAGAAAAGGAAAATGAACCTGCAAAACCAGCTCCTGTTAAAACTTCTGCAACAGCTTCAAAGAAAGCAAAGGAAGAACAACCTTTGAATAAGTTTACAAAGGAAGAATTAAAGGAAAAGATTGAAAAGAGAACAACTGAGATTGAAGTTAGACGCAACAAGTTTGGTAATTGGGAACATCAAGGAAGTGGTATCTTAATTGATAGAGATACAAGAAAGGCTTTTGGAAAACAAAATGCAGATGGTTCAGTCTCTCCTTTAACCTCTGAAGACATTGATTTATGTAAGTCTATCGGTTTCAAGTATATTTTACCTGATAATATTATGTCAAATGATAATAATGAAGACGAAGAAGAAGATATGGAAGATGAAGATTTAGATATTGATGACGACATTGAAGATGAAGATATGGATGATTGAATAATAAGTTTAATAACCTTAATTGGATCTGTAAAGTATAAATAATTTTTTATAAAAGTTTATAAAAAATTATTCTATTCTGACTAAATAGTACATTGAAATTGACTTTTTGTTTTCATACTTGTTTTTTATTAGGAACATCTTGACTTTATTTCTATTAGACGTAAAATGGGTAAATTTAAACCCTCTTTTTATTTTCTCCTTACTTATCCTTTCATAAGAGTCTGTTATATCTAAACCTGTTTCTTCCTTGAATTCTCTTATACCACACCTTTCAAAGTCGCACAAATCACGTTCTTCCATTCCTCCTCCGGGGATTGTTATTCTTGGTTCTGGATACTTAGATTCATATTCTCCTTCTCCCTTTGGTTCAATATTAAATAATAATAGTTCACTTGTGTCCTCTCTTTTAAAGAACATTTTAAATTTACTGATTGGGCTTTGAATATACCTTACACTAAGGTTGTGAACGTCTTTTATATATTGTAATTCCTTCTCGTATTTTATACTTGTCACAAAGGCGCAAGTTTCATCTAAAAAATCAGTTACGTTTATAAGGGGAATTCCAAGAAGGGCACAAGTTTCTTTTGTTGGGGTTCCATCATAGTCTTTTTTTACAAAGTATATTCCGCAGTCTAATTTCATAGCTCCTTGTTGTTTCATAAAACTTGATACTGGCATTATAGCCATTATGTAAGACCCTTTTCTGATATCATTAAAGTCTTCCATTTCATTCTTTTATTATAACTAAATATTATTTTAAATTCCTAAATATTTTCTAAAAATAATTAATAATAAGAAAGATGAACTCTGATTCAAATCATATAACCTTCAATCCAATTAAGAAAGTTTACACCTTGTCACCAAAGCTGTCAATTCATCAACGCTCGGCATTTGTTAAAAATAAATTAAACCCTTCTTTAAATGTTATAAAACATGTAAAGGAAGAAAGTTGTAATAAAAGCTTATGTTCTTAGAAGTCAATTAAACGTTGTTGTTTAGCCATTAAGTAAGCAGTATATAATGCGAAGAAGGAAGCGATGAAATAAACATTCATCATCATACCTTTTGGTGCAACTTTAGTATAGTCGTTTTCATAAAACCAGTGGTGCATAGCGCAGACGGAGACTAAAAAGATTGAGACAGTATAAACACGTGGGTCAATATCCATTTTTTTAAATATTCTTAAAGATAATATTTAAAAATTAAAAAAAATTAAAAACTTAAGGATGACAAGTTTCTATTCTTTCTTATACTACTTGCAGTTGGAACCATCCCTACAGTATTATTAGGTTTTGATACACGGTCCTCGTAACTTCCAAAATTACTTAACTTATCATTTTGATTAAAGGATAGTTTTCCGTTTCTGAAAATATCTTCATTATAACCTACTGTAGATACCATATTTGTTCTTGATGCATAGAGTGGTGTGTTTCTATCTAAGAAAATATCAGGTTGTTTAACCTGAAGAACTATCTGAGGAGTACCAGCATTTGTATTTACAATACTATATACATAATCCTTTAATTTAACTGGAGTTCCATCTCTTGTTAATAACTCTATTTCCTTACCTTTAGCCGCGTTTATTGCAATATAATTTTTATCCTTAATATTAGCGCTAATATCTATGGAATTATTTGTCTTTGGGTCATATATAGTTATAGATGAGAAACTTGAGTTAAGAGATTTGAGTAAAGTGTCTTTAATAGTCTTTTCATCAGCCTTATTTGTTCTTATAGCTTCATCTCCAACACCAATATATTGTAATCCTGCATTAGTCTGATAAATACCTTCTAAGGTTTCTGTTATATTACTTTTCACGGTATCAAAATCAACGGTAGGACCAAACTCAAGAGGAAGATTTGGATTTGTTCTCATAATACCAGCTGTAACATCCTCGTGAATAATACCTTTAATTTGGTCTTTGTCTACAGAGTCACCGATAGACATTTTTGTATAGTCTCTTGAACCAGGATTAGTTTGTGCTGCATAATTTTGATGAATATGAGGTCTACTTATAGCTACTAAAGTTTCTAATGGCATCATTGGAGGACGAACAACTTCAACTTTATAAGGACTTTTAACACCTTGTCCTTGACCCATATCAACTTGAACCATTGGATTTCTACCTCTTGCAAAGACTTGAATACCTTCGTTAACACGAGTAGGGTCACCATAGTCGTTATCAGGTCTTGCCATATACATAACATCTGCAATATTAACAGTTTCCTTTTTTCTGGTAAAAATAGCCTTAGGAGGGTCTCTATAAATATGAGGAACTTCATATGCTACCAAATTCACTCCAGCTCTTTCTTTTTTTGGATATTGAATAGACATTTCTCTTTACTTAAAAAAAAGATAATTTTTAATTTTTAATTACAGTGATATTAAACTTTAAGAATACAACCCTATAAATAAATGAATAAGAGTGAACTTATTAACCTCTTCAATAACAACTTTAATCAGTTCTTAGATATACTTATTGAAAAGTTTCCTAAAGAACAAGATTTTATTCTTATAAATATCCTGATAAACACTCAACGCATTTACTGTGTTGATTTAATACACAACTTTATGAATGTTTTAATACCTAATAAACATCTTATATTAGACCGTTCTCCCGAGTTTTTTATAAATAATTCTTCACAAATATTTGTAGGTATAAATGAGTCTGTATCTTCAACAAATTCATTTAAAAGAATTTGGAAGAGTTTGTCCCCTGAAGAAAGAGATATGATGTGGAGATGGTTCAAGCTATTTTTAAATATATGTTTAGAGTATGAAAAGAAATAGATTTTTTATACGGTCAATTTATCGTGTAAAAAATCATTTTTAAAAATTATAGTATCCTAAGGCTTCTTGAAGAGACGGCTGTCTCTTATTCAAACTTTGATTTACAATATTATGAAGTTCCCAACTACACTTGAATAAAGCCATTCTATCGTTTCCACAGTTGTCAATATCAATCATACCTAAATTGTTTATTAAATGCTCTCTGCATCTAGGACAAGGCAAAATATATTGCAGACAACTGAGCATTGCTTTATAGTTTTCAAAAATAGAATACATATCTCCAGTTCCATATAAGGCAGACACGTGAATAATAAACCATAAACTATTACCCCAATCATCCTTAGATAATCTGTCAGGTTCATATGAAGCTTTAAATTCATTGAAAGAAGGAATTTTGACAAAATTCCCGTACTTGTTTAATAAAGTAATATAATAAGCTTGCATTAAATAAACCCATACAAATGCGGTAAAGTTAGACTTTAAACAAAAATCTAAAAATTCAAACTGATTAGAAGAATATTTTATAACTTCAGCTATATTAGAATAAATTCTAAAAAAGTTTTGGAGATCAGGGTTATTTAAGAGCATATTTTTTACGCTGGAATTCATATAGACATACTCTGTAAATTTAGCCTTAATATATTTATTAGGCATAAGGTTAATAACATTCTGGTAAAAGCATTTTATACTCACAACCTGCATTTCATCCTCAGGATTATAAGTTCTGCTTAATATAAACATCGACTTGAAATAGGTCCATAACCATTTATCAACTTTATCTATAGGTAACTCTAATGACATTTAATTATATGAAAATAAATTTTTATATACTAATTTTCATTATTTTCGTCATCTTCTTCTATATTCAAAAATTTTCGAGTATCTTTTTTATCTTCAAACTTAGGAAACACATCATACTTCTTTAAAACTTCTAAATTAAAGGTTTCTCCCTTGACTTTATTCTCTAATTTCTTCCATCTTAATCCATTCTCCTTACAAACCTTAATATCCGTTTCGTCTAAGGGAAGCCACTCGCCTTTTGAACCTTCTCTTGCAACTATATATTTCTCTATACTGCTTTTAAAAATTAGACCTGTATTTCCATATACAAAATTATTAAATTGATTCTTACGGATAATATAAAGATCATCTTCTTCGCAAGGCTTTTCAACTTCAATCTCAACCTTTGTTTTTGAATGCAATTTACAAGCTCTTTCTCCAGATTTAATAGATTTACCGCACTCTTCTCCCTTTCTTTGACCTGATTTAATAACAGCTCTACAAGTAGTCATACTATCTATTTTACATTTACCTAAAGATACTCTTAAATTGTTTTGTAATAAAATATTTAATACATCTAAATCAACTTGAACTATGTTGTTCTCGATAAGGTAAGAGAAGAAGTTCTCACAAGCCTCTGAATATTTAGAAATTAAATCCATTTTAGATGCTTTAACCTTAATATTTTTTATCATAAATCAATTTAATTTCTAATACTATATATAAAAAATGACCTCAATTCACGGAACTGATTCTTCTTATTATAGTATAGCTAACGAACACCTTTATTTAAACCTTACTGACGATAAAGTAGGTAGTGCTTACTACTCTGATATTATGAGTATTGGTGGGTCAGATGAAGATATAACTGCTTATACTGAAAAATATAATAATAAGTGGAACCCAAGTATATTTAAAGCTGTCGAAAACTACGATAAAGATTGTGAAGCTGGACTTTATACACCCATAATAAAGGCAGAAAAGAGAACTACTATTTACTCTGTTATGAAGTCAATTCCTACCCTTAAACAATGTTCTAAATTAGTTGATGAATCATACTTTTATAATACCCTGAAAGATGATAATCGTCTTCATAACTATACATTTTTTGCTTTTGAAGACCAAGGCTTAGAAGTAGCCAACTCTTTCTTAGCTAAATATAGATATGAAACTTATGCTATAAGAGAACTTCTTAAAGCTAATACATTATTTTTCCCTCTTAATCCTTCTCAAGTTGTAAAGAGAAAATTAAAGCTTAAAACTCTCTCAGATAATAATTTTATTTTTGCAGATGGTCGTGGAAAACAAATGATGATTTATATTCCTGATACTCGCCTTAATAATTATAATATGCCAGACCAAGATATTGTCCTCCCTGTAAAAGGTTACGTCGAAACAGACAACGGTTGGCTCTATATCCTCGAAGCTCCAATTATTCCACAAATTATTATTTAACCATTTATACATTCTTATATTAAAATGTATAAATATATCCTTATTTTTCTATTATGGATTTTAAATCTTGAATTAAGCATTGGAAATGTTCTTTTAAGACCTAATAGTGATGGTGAGATTGTTTTTAGATTAAATAGTATTATACCTTTTATGAAAGCTCCGTTTACTTATTCTTATTTTTGGAATATGAATATGTGGGATGTTAATATTTTTACATTTTTTGCGTTATTTTTAGGCTATATTTATCTTATTGAGGAGTTTCTTCTTCTGTAGGAACTTCTTCAACTGTTGGAAGGGTCATATTAGCAAGCATATCTGCTAAGTTTGATGGGTTATTTTCACCTCCACCTAACATAGAAGTAACCATACCCATCATAGGACCTAAAGAACTTGCTAAATCACCTCCACCTTCTCCTCCCATAAGACCTCCTAAAAGTCCTGATAAATCACCTCCACCGCCGTTCATAAGACCACCAACCATATTCAACATATTAACCTTTGTATCTTCATCCATATTACCAAGTAAGTTTGTAGCAATACCTCCAAGGTCAATACCTCCTTGTTCGTTCATCAAAGATGAAGGGTCATTCATAATACCTCCAACCATATTTAACATATTAACCTTTGCTTCTTCGTCCATATTACCCATTAAACCTGATGCCATATTCATAATGGAACTTGGGTCTTTTAAGAGAGATGTTGGGTCTTTCATAAGATTATCTAAAATATTAGGAACTGCTGGTTCAGTTGAAGGAGCAGTTGTAGAAATTTCACTTGCAGTAGTTTTCATCTTTTCTTGAAGGGATGTAATAAGTTTTCCGACATTCAATTTTCCTTCTTTTAATTCCTTAGTCATATCTGATAAAGCACCACTTTGTAACAAGCTCATAGCAGCAGCCATTGGGTCTTCAACTCCATTTGTATTTTTAAAGAGTTCATCAATCTTGGAAACATACTTGTCTAAAAATTTACTTTCTTTATCTTCTTTTAAAGCTTCAATCATAGTATTATCTTCAAGTAATAATGCAGAGATAAGTTGAAGGTGTTTAAAAATAACTTCAACCGCATCTTTATTTTCAGTTAATAATTGTTTGAGGTTAATATAAACCTTTTCACTAAATGCAATATTGTCGTCTTTTAAGAGCTTGACATCCATATTTAAGACAGCTTCTCTGTTATTTTCTAAAAACTTTTTAAAGACATCATTCTGCTTGGAAATTGCCTTTTTATTACTTAAAGGTGTTTTCTCCTTCAAAAAAGTATAGTACAAACCAAGATTTTTATGTTTATTTCCAAAGTTTCTGTTAAGCTCATTAACAAACGCTAAGATTTTACTAAAAGGTTTAGTTACATCCATTTTTATAATTAGTTTATTATTCTTTTAAAGCATAAAAATATTATAATAAAAATGAGTCAACCAACATTTAAATCTTTTGAGAAGGCCTCTATGGTTCCTGAAAGTATTCTTCCTTCAAATCAGAAGAGTCCATACACTATAACCTATAATATAAACAAAGAAGAAACTAACGTCTATCCTCTCTGTGTTACAAGAACTCATCAAAACTTTGGAAAACACATCTACATTGTTTATTCTGATGATATTTCCAATATAAATAGATGCTTAACTTATCTTCAAAGGTTAACTAAAAGTCAATTTATTGAAGGTTCTTTAGATACTGTAAAAGAATTTAATAAAAATAATTATAAAAGTGAAAACATATATACTTTTAACCTTTTAAAAAATGACATTAAAACTAACAATTTACCGGTTGTTTTAAGTCATATGATGCATACTATTATAAATAACAGTAATGGAGTTGTTATTGTAGCTAATTCTTTCAATGAAGTTCCAAAGGTTATTACTACTATGTCTCACCTTGTTTTTATAGATAAAAATATTAAGGACGTAGAAAAGTTAGTTATGGATACTTCTGGCTTGAAAATTACAAACTATAATTATGACTTTGAAAAGATGGTGTGTATTAATAAAACAGGGTTATGGACTAAACTTTCTTTTTTTTAATTTTTTCTTTAGTATATAGTATATAATGTATAGCAACACTTATGACGGACGAAGTATTAGTAAGATACTTGCAAAGTACCCTGATAGAATACCTGTTATCATTAAAAAAGGAAACAAAGAAGCTCCAGATATAGATAGACATAAATATCTTGTTCCAAAAGATATAACATTTTCAACCTTCACTTGTATTATTAGACAACGTATTAAATTAACCCAAGACCAAGCTATATTTATTATGGTTAATAATACGCTTGTAAATCAGAGTGAAATAATGTCTTCTGTTTATAATAAACACAAATCCCAAGATGGGTCTCTTCAACTCACATATTCAACGGAATCAACTTTTGGGTAATTATTACCCTTAATGTAATTTAAACTTTATACTTAGCTTAAATTACATACTTTTAGCCTGTTCTCCAAGAATATAAACAGTCTTTATTCATACAATTATTAAATGTAGTTGGAGGTTCATCTGCTCTTCTAAGTTGAACGTTATAAAATTGAATTTTCTTCTGCTTACATTTAGGACAAGATATAAAGCTATCAATAACTTCAATCTCAGTTTGTAAAGATATAACTTCCTTCTTGATACCCTCTCTATATTTATCCCATAAATTACTTTCATAATTGAATTTATCTTCTTTGATTTCCCCCAAAATTTCCTTTAATGATAATGTACTATAAAACATATTTCTCACTATATTCCAACCGTATAAATCACTTCCTTTTATATTATTCAAAAATATACCTACATTCTTTTCGGAAGGTGTAAAATTATATAATTCTTTCTTCATACTTTCACCCTTATTTTCAAATGATTTAAACTTAAATTTATTAACCTGATTATTAATCTTAATTTTGTCTATTTTAAATTCTCTTTTTCTAACGGGTTGTTGAGATTGTTTTTCATCAAATATCTCATCTATTAAACTTTTGTCTTCATCTCCATCTTCTTCAACCTCATCCACAACTTCTTCTTCATCCACAACTTCCTCTTCTTCAATATCTTCCTCCTCTTCTTCAATATCTTCAACTTCTTCTTCGATATCTTCAACCTCTTCTTCTTCAATATCTTCAACCTCTTCTTCGTCCTCTAAAAACTCTTCTTCGTCGCTTGAATAATAATCGTGTTCGTCGTTCATTTTTAATGATTGAAAATAAGAAATAAGTTTTTAAAATCATTTTAAGAATTGAAATTACTTAGTTAAAATGAATGCTATTACTTCTTACATAAAAAATGCAGAAGCTAAAGGCGAGGACATTTCTCCCTTAAAAAATATGATGATGTTCTTCATAAAAAAGAACTATAAAGACCTTGACAAAGCAATAAACGAATATCAAGCTCAGAAACAGTTCTCTGAAAACGATTTTAAAAAGTTCTATGTTATGGTTAATTCTATATATGATAACCTTTACAACAATAACAAGTTTAGTATATTTAGTTATAACACAGAACACGTTAAAGAGGCTGAAGAACACTTTAAAAATCCCCAATTAATAGATGAAAATAAAGCTGTAACTATAACCACAACTACTTGTAAAAGAACTGACCTTATTACAAGAACAATTGACAGCTTCTTAGAGTGTGTTTTAGACTATAAAAAATACGTAAAAGAATGGATAATTGTAGACGATAATTCAAGTGAAAAAGATAGAGCCTTTATGAAAGAACGATATCCATTTATTAGATTTATTTATAAAGACCAAAATAACAAGGGTCATCCAAGAAGTATGAATATGTTTTTAGATGAGGTAAAAACTCCCTATGTATTTAACCTTGAAGATGACTTTGAGTTTTTTAGAAGGGATAACTTCTTTGAAAGAATGCATTATATTTTAGACATTGATAAATCTTACGGACAGTGTCTTATGAATATAAACTATACAGAAGATACAAACTCTGGTAATGATATATGGGGTTCAACTATGAAATATCACGGGACTGGGAAAACAAGATATTTTATTCATAATTATTATACTGGAAAGAAGCTTGAAGAAGAACAGAAAAAAATAGGTTGTCCTTCTTGTTTATACTGGCCTCATTTTTCATTTAGAGTTGGTTTGACTAAAACCTCAGTCTTAAGGGATATTGGAAAGTATGATGAGACTGCGAAACATTTTGAAATGGAATACGCTCATAGATATGTAAATAAGGGTTATAAGACTACATTCTTAGATGGTATATACTGTGCTCATATTGGAAGAAGAACTTATGAAAGAAATACAGAAAAGAAAAATGCCTATGACTTAAACGAGGAAGTTCAATTTGGAGAAACTCATAGACTTAGTGATAAAAATCAACTTAAAAACATCACAGAAATTTCAACTTTTGTTATAAATCTTAAAAGACGCCCAGACCGTCTCAGAAACTTCTTTACTAAAAATAAGGATGAATTATATCCTATAACTGTGTTTGAAGGTGTTGATGGTAAGACTTTAGAACCTTCTCATAAAATTCAAAAAGCATTCTCTACCGGAGACTATAACTATAGAAGAGGTATTGTCGGTTGTGCTATGAGTCATATTAAAATATGGAAAGAATTTATTACAAAATTAAGCACAAATTATTGCGTTGTTTTTGAGGATGATGCAGAGTTGTGTAAAGACTTTCATCACAAAGTATTATACCTTATAGATAAGAATAAAGATTTTGATATAATGTTTTTACACTACAATCCTTATCCTCAATATAACCGTCAAGATTTACACTCAAATTCCCCTCCGAAAGCTGAATTTTGGAGTATAGAAAGAAGTATGAGGGAAAATATGGGAAGCGGTGCTGGATATATTCTTAGTAGAAATGGTGCAATTAACCTTCTTAAACATATTGAAGAAAAGGGTGTTTATAATGCTATCGACTGGGTTATGTTTAAGTCTAGTAACAAAATAATGTATACAACCCCTATGTTAGTTAGAGCTAACTGTTTTCAATCAACAAACGGTAGATGTGACACTGATATACAAAACGTGTTTAACTCAGTATGTTTTAAGAATGATATGGAATGGGACAGATATGAAATATCTTACCTTGCAAATAACCTTATAAAATCATATCATAATAAAGATAAAATTTCAATCTGTAACTTATACTATAAAGGTTTTGATGAAAATATATTAAAACAACTTACTTTTGACTTGAAGAATATATCAACAATCAAAAATATAAAAGGATTATGTATGATTATTTCGTGTGAAGTTCCCCAGATTAATCAATTAACAGATTATGTATGCATTTTACCTATATCCACCCTTGAAAAGTTAGACAAGGAAATCGCCCTTTATCCAATTAAGAGATATACTACTAATAATTATGTATATTCTGTTCCTGATAAGTATGCTATTTTAGATGATAAAGTATGGGAAGACAATAAACATTTAAACACTGTTTGTCCTTTCTGAAAGGCCCTGAAGCCTTTCTAACTTAACTACGTGTACCCCAAAATATTCTAAAAAATCTAATCCTGCAGTATCCCTGTACTCTTCGTTATAATAAACATCCTTTATACCACACTGATAAATTAACTTGGCACATTCAATACAAGGACTATGAGTTATAAACACAGAACAACCTTCACTACTTTCATTTCCTTTTGCAAGCTTTGAAATCATATTCATTTCTGCGTGTATAACGTGGGGTAATGTCTTGTTATTTTCATCCTCACAAACATTACTTTCATAACCATTAGGAGTTCCATTATAACCAATGCTTATAATTTTATCATCTTTTACAGCTATACAACCAACCTTTAATCTCTTTGCTGTGCTACACTGGCTAAATCTAATAGCAGTATCCATATAAGCTTCTAAATGCTTTTGTTTCATTTTATTAATATTATAACCTTTATTTTAAGCTATAATATTAAACATCTAATACTTCATACTTGAATATTTTTGGTTCATCATTTGGAGGGTAAATATAAACACAAGTTCTCCATTCTTTACACTCCCATCCCAATTTTTTTAATTCTTCAATACACTTTGACACAAGGTCTTTATCATATATAATTTTTCCATCACTATTTGAAAGTTCAAATCCCCTGTTTTTTCCTGAAATAAAATCGTCAGTTAACATAAACTCTAAAACTTCTTTTTTAAAACGCACAAGTTCTCTCTCTTCCCTAATACTCTTAAAATTAACTATGTTAGAAGGGGTAATATAAGGAGGTATTGATTTCATTTTTTAAATAAGTTACAACTCTTTAATTCTCAATTCTTCTTTCATTTGCTATTTTATCTACGCTCCAGGCATATTGATTTGAAACTCTTTGTATCCATCTTGCCTCAACCTTTACTTTATTTAATAATTCAAGAAGTTGTTTTAAAAGGTCAGAATTAGGTCTTGTTTCAATACTCTCGTCTTTTTCCCACTTGTGTATCCAATCCTTGATTGTATTCACACAATATATACTATCAGAAAACAGGGTAATTGTTATATATTTTCTGTATTTTTGTTCTACGCTTGAATATATCCAATTAAGACCCTCAATTATAGCTAACATTTCCATTCTATTGTTAGTTGTATTTTCTTCCTTACCACTAATTGTAAATTGATTTTCATTTTTATCAAGGATAATTGAAGCCCAGCCACCAATTTTATTACCAGACACAGGATCTGGACTACCGCAACTTCCGTCTGTATAGAGAATATATTTCAACTCTCTTTTCTTCTTTCTTTCAGGGGTAATACTTGATATAAATTCAGTCATTTTCCGATTTAGCTCCAATTATATTTAATTATTCTTCTAATTAAATATAAATATTCATTTAAACTTTTTATTCTTTCTTTTCCTCAACTTCTTCAATTACGACATTTTTAGCGTTTTCAATCGCTTGTTTTACTATTTTCATTTCTTCTTCATCAACCATATGTTTAATGAAGGTGTCACTTCCTTCTGGAGTACCTGCCTTCTTTACAGCTTCAATAAATCTATCAAGATATTCTTTCTTAAAATCAGTAAATTCAGCTTCCATTTGTGCTATTTCTTTTTCTGTATTTTCAATAACTAGTTGAGACTTTTTCATTGTCAAATCACTCTCATTAAGTTGATGTAAATTATAAGCTCTCTTAACGTTTAATAAAGTATAATATTCAATAGTGGTTTTATCTTCTTCTTTATCAGTATTAACTCTCTTTTGTTCTTTATTAAGGGAAAGTTTAGATTGTCTTTCAAGCATATCTTTTTCTTCCTTTTCTCTTTTTTCTGTGATTTCCTTCAAGTATGTTTTTACAACTTTTGAAATAACGTCTTTTAGGTCTTCTTCTTTATGTGGAGAATTATAAACATCATTGGTAGCCATTAATGGGTATTCTCTACCTACAAAAACAAATTGATTTACAGAATAACTATCATAATCTCTTATCAACATTTCGCACCATTTTTCAGCTTCTAATGCGGTTTGAAAGTTACCTCTAAGTTTCATAACACCAAATGACCCTTCACTATCAGGTTTTGCATCTTTTGATGGAATAAATGAAACTAAACCTATAGTTTGACCTAAAACTTCTGGATCAGTTCTTGTTTTTCTGTCTCTAGGATAAGACGAACTTACAACAATTTCTTTTTCAACATTTTCATCTTCAGTTGATACTAAATTAATCTTTGTAGGATTAATTTCTTCTTTAATTTCTTGAGATAAATCTTCGGTAAACATATACTTTATAATTTCCATTTGTTTTGGGTCAATACCAACCTGTTTTATCTCATCAATATAGTTTTTAATATAATCGTTCTTATATGAGGGAAATTTAGTGTCAATTTCAGAGATTTCTTTAAGAGCATTGTCAATATTTTCTTGGCACTTTACAAGGTTATTTTTACACTTCTCAATAACGTATAAATTATTAGCTTTCTTTGTTCTTAATTGTTCGTATAATGCATAGTCGGTAAGAGTATTTTCTTTTTCTTCTTCATTTGACCCATCTAATAATTGTTTTTGTTTTTCAAGCATAGCTTTCTTCTCTTTTTCATCCTTTTCTTCTTTCTCTCTCATTAAGCTTGTAGTTGTATCTGTAATAATTTGTTTTGTATCAACATCTCTAACTGAGTATGTATAAAGCTCATTATTTACCATTAAAGGAAATTCCTTTCCAACTAAAGGCATATCTATATCGCAATTTTCATCTTCAGTAAGAAGAACATCACATCTTTTATCAGCTTCAGATGTATTTGGATAATTACCTCTTACTTTTACAACTCCAAAACACCCTCTTTTATCAGGTTTTGCACCTTTAGAAGGTTTAAAGCTAATAACACCTATAGATTGACCTACAACTGTGGAATCATTTCTAAACTTTCTTTCCCTCCCATATTTTGACATAATAAAATTAATATCTATGAGTTCTTTTTTAGCTATAGAAACGTCTTCATTCGATAATGGTGCTCTTGCGCCATTTGCAGCTGGAAGTTCTAAAATACACTTTGGAACTTTGTTACATCTTTGGGTTGAAAGATGTTCTGAGTTTCCAGGTCTAAAAGGAGTATCTGATTTAATAATTGCCTTTTCCATTTTTATTATATAGGTTAAGTTTTATTTAAATAGACATTTCTGTCATTTCCAAATAGACAAAATCATCCTCTTTATCATAGGTCTGTTCGACCACAATAGTTTTGTTTTTCGATTTACATCTTTTCAGTCTATAATAATGCCAACAATATTTTAAGATGTAATATGTGGGGTTTATAAGGTGAAAGACTGGTCCTATAAGATTGTATTCTCCCATAGTAATGAGGCTATTGAGTAGTAAGTATAACATTTATATAATAAATATAAACATAACATTTTTAATTTATTATATATTAAAGAGTTTTTTATTTAAGAAAAAATGGCTACAGCTACTGAAATACGCTCTAATATGAAAGAGCTCAAAGATATCAATACCGAAGTTAAGCGCTTAAATTATGTATTGAAGGGTCTTAGAGAACGTAAAAAAGACCTTGAAGATACTATTATGGAGTACCTTGAAAGAACAGGTCAACCTGGTATAAAATATGAAGACCTTATAGTTCTTGCGGGTGAAAAGAAGGCAAGAGAGAGAAAAAAGAAAGAAGAGAAGGAATATGACGTTCTAACTTTATTAGAACAAAATGGGGTTAGAAACTCCCGAGGATTATACAATGATATTTTAGAAGCAATGAAAGGGGAAGAAAAGGTGGTATCTTCTCTCAAAATAAAAGAATATCATAATTAAAATTTAAATACTTATTTAATCTTTAGAAAAATGTCTTCCACATATAAAATTAGAAATGTTGCTAAGCAAAAGCTTAGAGGTTATCATGTTAGAAATGAAGTCACAAGAGCTAACGATGAATATATTAAAGAACAAGGTATTGAGGTGTCTAACAGGTTTGACGCGTTAGCTATACCAGCAACAGGTATGATGTCTGTTGACCCTGTTTTAACCCGTATATCTAAAAAAGATGTTTTAGCTGGTAAGAAAAAGACAATGATTATGTCTATTAATGACCTTGCCGACGAAGAAGCAAAAGAACAACCTCAACCACAAAGTTCTTTCCGTCAATATACCGGTAGACCTGTAAATATTCAAAATAAAGGTCCAAAATATGAAATGAAAATTACCCTCTTTAATAAAGGGTTTGAAAAAGATATGATGTAATTTTTTTTACAATCTAAATTTATATTGTAAAAAATTGTTTTTATAACATTGCTCTAGCTTTAGCCATAATTTCTTCTCTTGTAATCTTATTATGTTCTAATTCTTTTTCTTGTTTAATTTGGTCATCAGGGTAAATTTGACCTATACTTTCTGTGTCAATAACTGTTAAGGTAGTAAAGCCGAAACCTTCTCCAACTTGTTTTTTATTCTTTAATTCAACCTCTTTTCTTAAATATTTTATCAGGTTATTCATATCTGTTTGGTCGTTTTCAGCCATAAGTGCTTTAATACAAGCTTCTTTACCTTCTTTATATTGTTGTACTTGATATGCTACAACACCAAGCATATGATATCTTTTATAGAAATAACACCTTCTGTCGACGAATAAAATTTGATTTAATGGAAAGACTAATTTACAAGCCATACTTGCAAATGTATAAGCCATCATATAATCTGGCTTATCTTCCCCGAAATGATTGTGTTTTAAATAATATTCTGCTATTTTAACTAATGGTTCAGCTCTTTGAGAGTGTGAATAAGCCTTTAAAAACCAATTTAAACTTTCTTCCCAAGGATGACCTAAAAAGTTTGCTAATTCTCCAAGTCTAAAATAAGACTGATAAATCTCTTCCATAAAACCATCATCATCTTCGTTTATTCTTAAGCAGTAAAACTTATAAGCATCTTGTGCGTTTCCTAAACACCCACAAGTTTGTGCTAGATAAAATAACGTTCTTGGGTCCTTTGGTTCTTTCAAGTACTCTGCGTATAACATCTCTTTATCTCTTGTAAAACGCTTAAATGACTTATCATCATCCACAGTTCTATCTTGGAATAAAACAATATGTTCTAATCTTTCAGTCATTCTTCCATTTCTAAGTTCTTTAGGGGTCAAACCATCTTGAATAATATATTCGTGAACTACACCCTTATATCTCCATTTACAGTGTGATTTACACATACGAATATTAAAATAAGAATCCATGTTATTTCCAGTCCACCATTGTTGTTTTAAATAAAATCCAGTAGCTGTACCTTTATAATTAGTTACAAAATCCATAAGCTCATCATGGTTTCTTAACTCATCGTTACAATCCAGTTGAAGTAAGTATCTTTGTTTCTTAAGAACTTCATCAGCGTAATCTAAGAGTACATTTCTGCTGACACAGAAATTAACGAATGGTTCTTCTTTTAAGTGCAATGTAATGTTATTTTCTTTACAGTATTCTCTACAGATATCTATAGTGGAATCAGTAGAACCAGTATCTAATATGATGAAAGTATCAGTATAATCTTTTACAGAATCAAATGAAACTCTAATTCTTCTTTCTTCATTTTTAACCATCATAACAAGGGCCATTAAACTTTTATCTCTTTTTACATCATTTTTCTTTTCAGAGGTAGTAGAAGGCATTAATTTTGTGTATAAAACTCTTAGTTCATTATTAATTCTCTCTGCTTCTGACCATGGATAAATCTTTTTATCTCTGAGCGTAGTATACTTTAATTTAAGTTTAGAAATTGACGTTTGGATGGATGAAACTTCAGCTTCAGATAAATGTGGAAATTTGTTTTCTTCTTTTGTGGATATAACAGGAGCATTTGCTGTTACCCCAGAAGAAGGAAGCATCTGTTTAATTGATTTTTTTTTATTAGCCTTACTCATATTTATATAATAGAAAAGTATTCTTTAAATATGAAAGAAAAGACAAAGAGACAGAAAGAAGTTATTTATCCTTTATTACAGGAATGTTCGGCTATTCAAGACGATGATTTCTGGAAGAGTTTATTCTGTGACTTAAGTAGAGGAAAGTGCCCTAAAGGTATATTGATTTATAACGGGGTAATTTCATCTACAAGTAAGCGTAATGGTTTTACCTTTAATATTAATGAGAAAACTGACCCTGTAGAAACATCAGAAGAACTTATCAACTTACTTAAAAAAAATGCTTATATTTATTCTTCAAATGATATTGAAACTAAGGAAACTTCAATCCAAGAATTTAAGGATGAATATGAAGCATTAAAGAACACAGATAGTTGGAAGAAAATTCCCACAAATAAGATGAAAGAGAACCTTATTTTGAACTATGTTTTTAAACTCAAAAAAAAGTACAAGTTAAAAAATAAAAACACAAAGGATCTTTATGATAACATAAAAGGAGCCTTGTTTGAATATAAATCGCACAAGTCAGAAGACGTTATAATGAAGAATGGTGAGATACACTCTATTTTAGACTTTGAGTATGACGAGAATATTAAAAGTGTTTGTAACTTAAGAATAGAAACTTATGAGGAAAAGATAAAGGATGAAGTTAAAAAAGATATTCTCGGGTCAAAGTGGGAGAAATATATCACAAATGTAATAAGAAGTGTAATTAAAGAAGAAATTTAAATGATTTTTAATTTTTATTACTCATTTTAAAGTATAATAAGTTAAAATGAGTATTTCAATCGTAAATTATAGTGAAAAAGCAATCGCAGTCTTTGGTAACACTAAGGATATCAAGGACCATTTAGCAGCTTTAGGTGGTAAATTTAACCCATCATTAAAACAAAATGATGAAAGAGTTCCTGGATGGGTTTTTCCTACTGGAAAAAAAGAAGAAGTCAGAAAAGTTATTACTGCGTTTAGTCAAGGAACTCTCGGTGAACCTCCTAAGAAAGTTGAAAAGATAACATCGTCAGTATCTTCTCCAGCTGAAACTTTTACCATTTCAAAAGAGATGTTTTTAGCTCTTGTCACAAGGATTGAAAAGCTTGAAGCTGAGCTTGAAATATCAAAAAAAACAATTGAAAAATTATCATCTGTAGCTTACATTCACCCATCTGAAGTTCGTGAAGCGAACGGATCCAGTAAGTCAGTCGAAAAGAAAACTAAACAACCTACATTAAAGTTTTCTTCAAATGAAGATGAATTATATGATGAAGAACCACAAACTTATAAAAGTTTATTCAAGTCTAAATAAAGGGTCTATTTTAAAAGTATTTGAACGTGATAACTTAAACATTGAGTTATAGTGTCACTCAAATCATCCTTTTTACTTTTATTATCACTAAATATATATTTTAAGGTTGATAAGTCCTCTCTTTCTGATAATATTTCCTCAGCTTTTAATGTACTCCATTTTTTACGAAATGATTTATCAACCTTGTACGCCTTTCCATTTTCATCCTCTTTCTTTAAAGGTGCACCAAGTATTCTTGTTTTATTTTTAGAAGGGTAAAGTATGACCTTTTTAAAAGTACGAAAATTAATTAAAAACCAACTATAAATATGATGCATCAAAACTGTAGCCATCGGGTTCTTTCCGAGTTGTTTTTCTATAATTATGACATTAACGTCTCTGAAGATATCTTTAGAGTTTAAATCGTCAAAGAAGTCTATAAGGTTAATTAAAGCCTTTCCGCTAAAATAATCTTTACGGTCACCTAATTCTTTCTTCTCAATAAACATACACTGTCCGCACCTTGCAACATCCATAACATATTTTTTCATCTCTTCGTGAGCCTCTCCATATTTATTATATCTTTGTTTTGGTTTTTGAAGTTGTTTTGCAGCATCATTATCGAAGTATTCTTTGTAAATACTTAGCGTCTTAAGACCAACGTCAATACTAACTATACTTAACATTCTTTATTATATACTGGAGATATAATTAAATCTCTTTTTACAGTTTCTCCCTTAAATAACATAAAATCATTTTAAAAAAGCTAAATAGGCTTAAACAAGTCAAACAATATATTTTAAAATATGAACGGAGACCATGATTCTAAATCGAATAAAGGATTTTTATTCCAAGCTAAAACAGATGAAGCTTTTGTAATTAAAATTTTAGGTGAACTCTTAGCTCAAAGGTTAAAGTTCGCCCCTTTTAAAGTTACACCAGACGGTATTTTTCTTCTTAAAATGGACCCTAAAAAACAACAATTAATAGAAATAGCTCTCGAGAAGACAAACTTTAGCCCTTATAGATGTTCAAAAACTATTATTTTCAGTGTCAATACAACCTATTTTTATAAAATGCTTAAATGTATTAAAAAGAAGGATGGATTAAGACTTTTCATTCACGAAGATGATCCTCATAATCTCGGTATCTGTATAGAACAAAAAGGAGAAGGAAATAAGGTCAATACTTTCTTAAAAATAACTATGACCCATCCTGAAGATATACAAAAACCAGATGGTTATGACCCTCCAATTATCATTCAAAGTAAGCAGTTCCAAAAGATGAAAAATTTACATAGTATATCTGATACTATGACTATCACTAGCAAGCTTAACTATATAAAATTCTTTTGTGATGGTGGCGAGCTATATTCAAGGGAACTTGTAATTGGTGAAGAAAATGACGAAGATAACTCTCATATAACCGATGTTTATAAACAAACATTTAACACTCAACATATAACTGGATTAGCTAAGTGTGCAGGACAATCCTCTAATGTTCAAGTATTTGTGCACGAAGACCTTGGGTTAAAAATAAAAATGAAGGCAGGTTCTCTAGGTGAAATTACCGTGTATATTAAAAGTAAAGAACTTATTCAAGATGAAGAAGAAGAAAAGATTGTTCAAGATGAAGAAATGTCAGATCTTACAAAGAATATGCAATTGAGAGATAATGATGATGAAGATGAAGAAGAAATCAAAAAACCAAAAGTTCCAGTCAAAAGACAAACCAAAAAATCAAAATAAATTTTTATTAAAAATATTTTTAATAAAAATTAAAAGCTCTCACCTGCAAAATCATAATCTATGGTATATGCTAATGTCTCATATGGATGTTCGTGTTTCCAGTCTCTTCCACAAGGATAATTTGCATCATCTATTCCGCTTGGATTTTTATTCTTAAATTGAGCAAGAGTTAAACACCCTTCTTTACTCTTATATACTATACCATTAACATCCGGGTTGCTTCTAGCTAAAGGATAGTCTTTTAATTTAGAATGTTTAGTATAACCATTAACTCTCATCCATTCTTCTATTTCCTCTGGATAAAGTCTTTCAAATACGTGTATTTTCTCGTGTATCATTATCCTTGTTAAGTCTGGATGTCTTATAACATCATCTGTTATGAAAATTATATTTTCACGGGTATGAGGATATCCTGCTTCATACCATTCTCCATTAGTCTTACTTAATACCCATTCCATATTAGCTATTTTTTTAGCGTTAATTTGGGGTATCTTTTTATAGTTATATAAAAATTTATCAGCATCATCACATGCCTTTATAAGAATATCCTTTTCTCTTTCTGTAAAATCTCTAGCATCACTCACAATCTTATTTATATAATCTTGCTTTGATGTTGATTTTAAGGCTATTATATCGAGGTCTGATAAATCAGCTACATATCTATCCCTATCTTCTATAAAATATTTTGCAGTCTCTTCTCTAGACATAAAATAAGGTTCATCGAATTTGTATTTTTCAGGCTTATTCAAGCACCATAAAATTACCAATATAATAATCAAAAGTAATCCTCTATTCATTTTATTTAAATCAAAATAAAATATTTTAATATAAATAAATGCGTCGTAGTTATAGAAAAAAATCTATGAGAAAACAGTCTCGCAAACGTTCAACAAGACGTTCTCCTAAACGTTCAACAAGACGTTCTCCTAAAATGGCTTTACATACACGTACTCCAATGATGGCAATTTCTTCATCAGACCTTCTTATGATTCCACCTCAAGGTATATTAGGTTCTTTGAAGAATGTTACATCAAAAGCTTCAGCTGTTGCATCAAAAGCTAAATCTAGTTTAAACAAGGCTGCTGAAAGTGCTTCTTCTATAAAACAAAAAGCTGAATCTGTAGCTAAAAAAGCCCTTGAAAAAGGTAAAGAACTTGAAGCTAAAGCTACTGCTCTTGCAGAAAAGGCTGAAAAGACAGGTAAAGAACTCCAACAAAAAGCTGAACAAATTCAACAACAAGCTGAACAAGCTAAACAACAATATGAACAAGCTAAAGCTTCAGTTCAAGCCGTAGGTCAATCTCTTACAACTCCTCCTCCTTCATCCACCCCTGTAGAAGTTGCTAAAGAAGTTGTTTCTGCAACTGCTCCTACTCAGTCTCTTAGAAGACACAAATATTATTAAAAATTCTTACTTTAACTTTAAAATTAAGAATTTATTCATAGTCATCTTCAATTTCCCCTGGAAAATATTGTCTTAACCATCCTCTAATTAAGGTTGAAACATCAGTCATATTTCTCCATCTTCTAAATTCATCTTCTTCGAATACATCATTTAACATATCTCTAAGGACTGTATTACCATCTGTCTCATTATGTATCTCTGCAACAGGTTCACTTCTTTCTGTAAAACCATTATATGCTTGAAAAATAAAAGTAATAACTTCATTCTCTGTTGTAGTTGCAATATCGTCATAACCTTTAAGGATATGAAGAAGAATATAATACATTCCTATGGAATCTGTCTTGATAATATGCAATAAAATAAGCTTAGCTATATTCTTCTTTGTAGTAGAAGCTCTAAACATTTGGACTATGGAATTAGCTACAAATTCATCCATATCGTTTTGATAGTGAATGATATTACTATGGAATACCAATATGAATAAGCCAAGAGCATTGTTTAAATCATTTCTTCTGTCAAAGCTTAATATAGACTCTAATATTTCTCTTATAACATCAGCTGGAACCCAAGCATTATTTCCTAATTCTTCTATCGTTTCTTCTGTCATTTGAATAGCAATCTCTATATCCCCAGTTTGAAGATTTCTTAAAATATCTCTTATCTGATCTTCACCTCCAAACTCATTTTCTTCATCTTCGTTTTCATCGTCAAAATCTAACCTTCTATTAACAGGAGGAACTATTCTTTCAAGCGGTATATTAAAATATCTAGACGCTTCTTCTGGGGTCATTCCTAGTCTCTCTAAAAGAGTATCTACATCTGTTTCAAATGTAGCTGCTACATCTCTAAAATCTTGTGTCATTTGTGCAGCACTGTGTACATTTCTTCTAAGAGCATCTCTAGTTATTTCTTCCTCGTTATTTTCAACTGGAACTGGTACTTCGTCTAAATAAAATACCTTAAGACATAAGGGACAAGTAGCTCTATTTTTACCTCTAGCTTGAGCTTCTCTTATAAGGCAACTTTTATGAACTAAATGTCCACAACTTAATGGTCCTTGTTCTTCTTCTGGATTAGTTACTATTTCGACTAATCTTATACCGTTAATATCTTCATTCATAAGACAAGTAGGACACTCAATTTCATCTTCTTCATCACTGCTACTTTCATCTTCTTCATCTTCTATAGCTTTTGCCCTCTTGTATTGATCATAATAAAACTTTTTAATACCTGTGCTTCTTTCCCCCATACCTTCTACGCAATTTCTATCATCACTTAAACAAGTTGGATAATGACTCTTTAATTGACATACTTTAATAAGTTCATCAAACCCACAATCAGATCCTACACAACCCTCTTTCTTTAATTCTTCAAAACGTTCTTCTAATACATCTCTTTTAACTCCAAGAGGATTTTCAAGACAATCGCTATAAAGAGGGCCTAAAATAAGTCTTCTAATTGCATCTATTTTTTTATTAGTTGCAGCCATTTATAAATAACTAATAAAAAATAAAAAAATTATCGTGTAATTTCCATAACAAGTTGAACTTGTGTTCCTGGATCACTTTCTATAGGAAAACCATACCCTTGAAAGTATGTGAATTGATTATATGGTTCAAATTGAAGTATTTGGCCTGTAGGAAGGGTAATTTTTACGTGAAGAGTATCATTCTCTTTAAAGGTAAGATTTTGTGTCATATAACTTCCCTGTAAAGTAAGCCAGGAAGTATTTGGGTTAAATGTTATAGGAACTTGAAACAATGCTCTTCTTGCAGCTGGGGCGTTAGTTATAATTGGATTACTATAAGTATTACCCTTTTCACTATAAATTTCAACATAAACGTGAGAGTAATTTTGAAGTGTACCATAACCGTTCAATATATTTCTGTTAGGAACGATCAAACTAATAAGTCTAACACTCTCACAGGTTGCATTATTAAAAGTATTACTTCCTTGGTAGTTTAAAGGAACAACATTATCTCTTGTAAATCTCAAAATTTCGTAAGTAGTTCCAGCTGTAACTAGAGAATTAAAATTTCCTGCTACAGTTGCTAATTTAGTAGTTCCATTGTAAGCTGTAATACGTTTCCATTGATATGAAGTAGGAGGGGAGCCTCCAGGTAAATATACGAATGTATTAACATAATAGTCATCAAAAGAGGATGAACCTGCTCCAAGATATACTTGATTTAATAAAGTTGCATTATTTGATGTAGTAGATACTTCTGCTGGCAATTCTTTTCTTATAGAATATAAGGTTAATGCTAAAGGAGCAACGCTAAAACCAGTATCTACAGTAGCAATTTGAGAAGTACCATCATAAGCTGTAATTAATCTAAATTCACCGTTAATTTCAAGGTAACTACCTCTATAAAAGTTGAGAATATTTGAAGATGTAACAGAAAGTGTAATTTGTGTTGTAGTAGAACCTCCAGATAATTGATTTGATTCATAAGGAAAAGCTAAAATAATAGGATCTTTTGCGGTTGCTGGTCCGTTTAAGGTATACGCATTAGTTTCCACAACAAAATCTCCAATAGTTGGATAGGTTAATCTATCTCTATAAGAACTGTCGATATGGATGTATCTTTTCATTTTTTATTATATTAAGAGGATATTATTTTAAATTTAACTTAAAAGTTTGTAGTTGAAATATTAAAAGTATGACAACAAGTATAGATGACGCGTTGTTTTCCTCTTTTGAGAAAGTAAGTATAAGTATAGACCTTTCCTCTAA
>JACCDX010240622.1_pt1 | contig 24070 bp, 25 predicted proteins | sample 7449681 | NCBI WGS metagenome assembly JACCDX01 (sample SAMN15323450, study PRJNA562643) | freshwater metagenome | isolation source: river surface water | place: USA:Blue River Watershed | collected 2017-08-18
CTTAAGTTGATCGAAGAAAAAACACTAATCGAATACATAGTAGATAAGTTATCTATAGACGGTACCGAGGCATTCATAAATGCTGCACAAAACGCCAAAACAGTAGCTATTGAACCTAGTAGAATTGGGGATCCAGCCTTTCATCTCCTAACTCTTCAAAACATAAACGATTACTTTGTTAAAGTGTTTACAACGCCAAACCCATTCAAGGATATATCCGGAATCAATGCATTAAAAATAGAAGCTATTGAAAAAACGATTAATGAAACTGCAATTTTACATATAATTGAAATGTATTTCAGCTATAGGTTTGATTCATTTTTTGATAGTTATATGGAATTGAAAACATATAAAGATTCTTTTTTTGATGAAGATTTTAATATGAAACTACTTAGATGCTATCTAAATGAATTTCGTGGAAGTATATCAAAGTACTTATCCATGATATTCACTAAGTATTATACATCTAATGATATACCCTATTATCATATTATCAATTTCTCTAACAGGGTGAAAGAGGATACGTCTCATTTTTTTACTTACGATTATTTTTTGGCTAATTATCTCACGAATACGTTACTACCTGATGTACTTTTTTATATGATAGAAATAACGTCGGTATTTGTGGAAGAATTCGAGGGTACGATATATGAAAATAGTTACCCTCGGTTGCTTGATGGCTTTGATACTTTACCACTTGGTAATATAGATCGCATTGCCATGAATCTTAAAGAAGGAAATGATGTATTCGAAACAGATATAATTGCCATCAATGAGGCGCTTGGTGTCCTACATAAAGCTTATTTGCCTATAATAGCTACTTTGATTAGAGGATCATCGTTCAAGCTCAAGTTTTTGTTTGATAGATTTGTTACAGAAAAACTTAGATGTGCTGATTGGAAATGGAGGCGTTTATTGTACCCTGCGGATTTAGTTTTGAAGGTAGATTTATCACCTTACTTGGAGGATTTCACAGAGGAAAGATCACGTGTTTTACAGTTTTTCAACAACAATACTATGGATTTATTAGAGTATGAAAGGTTTTCGTTCGAGGTGAGATCAGTGAATAAACAAAGGGAGGATGTGAATAGGCAAAGAATGAAACACAATAACAGAGTGGAACATATGGAGCGCCAGTTTGTATGGAAAAAGGAAGAGTTGGATTCGAGAATAACCAAACGTATCAATATGAGAAGGAAAGCAAAGAGGATCAAGTTATAATATATATGTACCCAACTCTAAAATACCAACGGCACCAGACATACAAGTCAGTATGAGCGTAAACTGTTCCCAATCAAGAGTCAAGAATCCAGTAGATAACCTCATACACGCCATTACTATACCAGCACCCACCAATTGAGACACTAGTGTGACTCCACCATTTCCTTTCAGTAAGGTATCTAGTAAACAAAATGTATATGTCATCCCAATGAAGAACCCAAGGCTACCGTGCTCATTGATACCCGACGACGTAGTTTTAGATAAAAAGTACCATCCAGTTGTTGTGCCAATTAAACCTATGTACATAGGTAACCCCATAAATAGTCGATACTGAGAGAAATAAACGAATGCAAAGTAGAGTCCAGCAACGGCACCGCCACCTGAAATCAGCAAGTAGGTGAGAAGATGTAAATCGCCCCATTTACTTCCATCAGGAACTGAACCCACTTCGAGATACTCGGTCGAGTTGTAGTGCAGTAAGAAATTGGTATATAAGGGCTGTATAAAGTACATGGGGATAATGAGAGATGCAGACAAAGTATGTAGAATCATCTTGAGAAAATCGATGGATTGACGTTTTGATTTGGTGGGTATAATCGCTTCGTATCCCTCATCATTAAAGTATGTGGAATATAAAATAGCCATTTGAACTAGTGCAAGGGGAGCACATAAGGAGGCCATACTTGCGAAAAAGAGATAAAACTCGTTTCTATAAAGAGGTATGGTCTCAATTTGGTTAAGTAGACTGGGATAAACGAACAAATTAAACAAGGGCGTGGCCATCCCAATTAGGTAAAGGGTAAGTTTGGGTTGTTTTGCTAAACAGGACCATACAAAAAGGCCGCTACCGGGTGCAATAAGGCTCAAGTAGAGGATACTAAATGTATCAAAATTGGGGCGATCGTAACCAATTGTGTACAGTCCAATGGTGAATATGACAAACCCGATGAATGCAATATAGTGAGTTACTTGGTTGGATGTGTCAAGAGCTGCGAGAAGAGAACCAGCGGAACCGGCCGCAATTTGAACGGTGACCCCCATAATGAGTAACTCGTAGATTTGAGCCTCATTGACTGATGGACTATCGAGTTGTTCAAAGTACAGAGTGACGTGTTTATGTATAGAAAGAAGGATTAGGAAGAATCCAAGGACGGTAGCACTTATTCCACCGAGCAAAATACTTTTCAAGAATTCAGATTGTTTCATTATATAGAATATATTATGTTTGAGTTGTGTTACCCCTGTATTTTGTGTCCTCGTTAGTTACGATATATCTAGCTCTCGTACTTACCTCAGGAAAAAGATGGGTTGCCAACTGACTAAACCGCCAAAGGTTTGTGAGGCCCACTCTGCAAGGGCGATGTAAAGTAGCATCAAAAATACTAGAATAACTATCACGGGAATAAGGACACCCACAAATAGACGCGATAGGCAATCTTGGAGACAGTAACAAACACAATTTGAAAAACAGGAACAGAAATAAGAAACTATATTATAGCACAAAGACGCCATGGAATTACAAGCTAATGCAATTGAACAATTTCAAAACAGTATTAAAGAGATTATATTTGTAATTTATGGTGGTAATGATCCCACTGATGAAAATTTTCCATTCCGTATCCTGGGCAACAACCTACTGGGATTGAAAGAAGATTTCGATGTACTGTATCGCTTCATTAGTAAATATCAACGGGACGATATTATACAAATAGTGAATGAAAGAAATCAACAAAATAATTTACTTAATTTTTTCAATTTTCAGTTACCTATCTTTGATAATACTCGTTTAGAGTATGAGTATATGATGGTAAATGGCTTCTTTACTATTTTGAATTTTATCATAGAAATATATCGTTCTGGTGATAATTATGATAGTATATTACCTTATGAACCATTAAGGGTTATAGCTTTGGGATACATTAAATTGTTACAAAAGTACGCCAATGATCATGCAGTGACTGTTGATTTGGTCAAGTTAGTGAGGTCCGAGACTGAGGGACGAGTCAAAGAGTACGAGGTTGCACAGAAACAGTTTTTTGCTGAATTCAAAGCTGCATATGAAGCGAAATTGAAGATGGTCAATAACATTATAGTGACTGCTATAAATAATTTTACATCCCACGGACTGTCTGTCCTTGACAATGCCCGATTCGCACGATATAGCGATGTCAGCTCGTTATCTCTTTCTGAAGCTGGGTGTGGAATGTGGGGAGAAGATGTAGCTGGTGTAGCTGGTAAAATTGTTGAGATGTACAATGAGACGTCAAATCCAAACCCTAAACTTGAAGAAATAAGGCATCTGGTATGTGGGAGAGTGAATTGTAATTTCAGTGCCCAGATCAAGGATCAAATGAAGGATGGGGGCAAGAAGGTGTTAGTTCTCTTTTGTTGCCAGAGTCACAGTTTCAAGGTTAGAAATGATGTTAATCTAACTATACTTGCAAGTTGGTACCATGAGACAACTAGTGGAGTGGTTGGAGCTGTGCATTTAGTGAGGAATGGCAGAACACAACTCTACTGAAATGTTTACTCTAATTATATACCACCCACATCAAAAAATTTATAATAGATATGAATCGCAAATCATTGCAGAAGTAATTAACAATCATGTTATGTCATTTGATCGTATCATTTGTATCATGAAAGGCACATCCTTGCAGATGTCTTTAGATATAAACATAGAGAAAGGTCTCACACATTTTGCATATACCAAGCCTGTAGACTTTATCAAGGCCAATAAGGTTGACGAGATTGAGTTTATCCCAGATACATTCCACCATATCGTAATAATTGACCCTGAGGAGATATCTGAAAGTAGCGGGTTAATCAAGAATTTGGAAAGGAAAATAGGGTCACTCAGTGTTCAAATTCATATCCTTCAATACAAGGAGCACGATGGTGAGCCATTAAATCCAGATACTTTATCCAGGGGTCATACTACTGGGGCTCTAGGTGTAACGTATTTAACTCCTGGACAATTAGGTATTCATTACGTCTCGCAAGAAGATAAAATGGAGGAGGAGGGGGATAATGAAGAAGAAGAGGATTACAGTGTTGGACCGTACATGCATAATGAGGGCACCGACATGGAACGTCCTCCTGAAGCGCCGCCATTACTCCCTCACCATGTAACCAAATTGCCCAAAGTGGGTCCTAACGAGGCCGTCACCTTTTTGGTGCATAACAAGACACAATACATGCCTCAATCCTTAACTGAAATTGATCTCCCATATCTTTTTCTTTTACCTGGCGAATCGACTGAACATGCAACTATGCGTTTCGGTATTGACAAGCCGTTCAAGGTAATTTATAATTCGAGACCGGGTAAGTTTCCATCAACCTTGAACGGCCATTTTTCGTGGATTGAAGGAGTACTTGTTGCTTGTGAAGTGGACTACGAAATAGCTAATGGTGTTGATCTTAGCTTAATTTCCATCGTTACACATCCAAAACTTAATGGTGTTATAAACGAGTATTTACTCACCAAAGGCCTTGCTTTTTGATTTGATTAACCCATTTTAGTTCCCAGGTGATTGGTGGTGGAGTGAGTTGGGGATTATACTTACCTAATCTTCGTAAAACGTAAAAATCATATAACGTTTCAACTTCGATACTGTCCCATTGATCCCCCTCTTTTAAGGTGACATGAATAATGGGATATTGAGGATCAAATTGGATTTTTTCAGTCTGGTCATCGTAGTATTCTAGGTCAAATTCACAGAGACGCAAATCAGAATTTCTTGTTTCCTCCCAATCGTCACCCAACCAAGAAAACAAAAGTTGTGCATCTAAGACTCTACCAACCCTAATCCTATCGTTGATCCGAATAGACTTTGCAACATCCTGTTTATACGCTGGATTCAGCATGATGACGGCGCCGATCGACCCATTCATAAGGTGCAAGACCATAAGTGGGATGGGGTTTCGCCAACCCTGGTAATGGGAGACTAAATGCATACGGAGAGTGTGTGGGATGTGGTACTCGGTGCCTTGGTCCATGATGCGTCGTCGTTTAGGTTGTGTACACACTTCTAATTTGTCAAGTGAAAAATAATGATTCATGCGAGAATTAATACGATTAATTGTGATTTCTGGGTACCTGGATATCCGACTAATTCCCTTTTGGTACCTAATCCAGACCCCATAAATTTATTTGCCATGGTTTTAACATTAAAGGATGGTAATTCTCATATAGTATATATTCCATATCCACCAGAAGACGGGCATACAGCCATACCACTTGTAGTATTCAATAATGGTCATTTTATTACCTGGAATGATATATTGCATAAAGGAATTTCTCGTGGATCATTCACTATGGTACTAGATAATATGGTGGGAATAGGTATTACACATTTGAAGGCCCGCAATCATTATGAAATAATCAAGGATATACGTATGCAGATGCATATTGGTCCTGAGGTGATGGGTACACATCTACCTCATAGTATCAATTTCCTAAGTAGGAAAATAGTCAGTGATACCTGGATCCAGGAAGCTCTTACCCTATTGAAATGGGCAGGTGAAATACCTATACTCAATAGACGCCAACTACTCAAGGTACTAAAGTGGGTGGCCATAGGAATTCCCGGAATTCCGGGAGGCGATCAAGGGGCTAGGTATTTGGGTGCAGGGTTTGCATCCTTTGATGATTTGCGTGGCGATGAAGAACGAGCTATAGTTTGCTTTCATATCGCGCATGCTTTGTACCCACAATTACCTATAAAAGAACTACTTGGAGACATCGAAGGTGGTGGAACCGGAGTTCAATTTGTTGGGGGGGGAGATATTTTATTGGAAGGATATATTCCAAACACCATCGAGCCATCTGCCGACCATATCTGGCTAGCCTCATTTGCACGTCCGTATCATGCAATTTCTGAATGGGATGGCCCCGAAAATTTACATACGTATCCCCCACGTGGTGTCTGGAAAGTAATAGAAGGGTGTGCACCAACTACTGAAGAGGTGAGACAATTTGGGTTGGAAAACAATCAACGAGAATGTATTGTGGAGACGGTGTGTGTTGGTGGATTGCAGTTGAGTCGTATAGAAGCAAAATACTCTTTTATATAATAATAATATATTATCTACCCCGCAAAAGGAGCCGGAGTTGGTGCTTTCGTGGGTGCTTTTGTAGGTGATTTGGAAGTGGGTAATTTAGTGGGCGACTTGGAAGTTGGAGGCAGAGTCGGTGTTTTAGATGTGGGGGGTAGAGTCGGTAACAAGGTAGGAAGTTGAGTGGGAGGTTGGGTTGGCAACGGTGTTGGGAGTTGAGTGGGGGATGGAGTTGGATTTTGAGAAGTGGGTAACTCAGTCGGATTCAAGGTTGGGATTTGAGAAGTGGGTAACTGAGTTGGATTTGAGGTGGGATTTAGAGATGTGGGTAATAAGGTGGGGTTAGCTGTTGTTTGATGGATGGGACTATTGGATGGCTGTAAGGTGGGTCTTGATGGCGATACTGATGGGATATTGCTTGGTGGTAGCGAAGGGGCTTCGCTCGGTTCATGTGTAGGTGTGTCACTTGGTGTTTTTGTTGGGCTGGCCGTTGGACTCGTGCTTGGACTTGTACTTGGGCTTATACTTGGACTCCATGTAGGCGAAATTGATGGAGAAAGTGGAGAGTTGCTTGGTGTTTCAGTCGGATTGCTTGTAGGGTACAATGTCGTTGGATACAAAGTGGGTTTATTGGTATCTACCTCATTTTGACGTTGATATGCCGCCGCATAAGTATTGTATGATTGTATAGTTGAAACTGAGATAATAACTATAACCCCAAGTAGTAAAAATACTATTATTAGTTTATACCGATTGCTTTTACGCATTTTCATTTGTGTGTCGAACTCTCTTTTGATGTTGACATTTTTCTTCCTCTTCCTCAACATCCGCCTCTCCTATAATTTGGTATATACACAAGTACACCTTCTCATCGGATGTTACCCGTAAAGTATCGGTGATGAGCATAATAAGCCTACCCATCCCTTTCAGCACCGCACTGGGTGGCTCAGAATAACCGTCATCGCGACATAAAAACCCCCTATGCGTGCCTCCACTATATAAGAAATTATAGTCTGTCAATATGGTTTCATATGAGGAGGTTGTCAGGAGACCGCTGGGATTATGTGGTATATTATATATATTTGATACATTGTATAAATGTAAATTATACTCCATTATAATATTTCAGCAATACTCTGTAGCAAACAAGCTTGTGAGCCCGAAAACACCTTGGTCTGTTCGTAGAACAAGCTATTCAAGAACTTTACGCGTACCCGGTTAGGTCTCTCTCGTTGCACCTGGTACCCCCCAAGATCATCGATACATTGTATCAGTTTAGAGTCACCCGTATCGTCAAATTCTGGGTTTATAAGGAACTCCTCCGTCTCGGTGAGGTATATAACCCTTACAAGACTCCCAAACTCGGCGCCAATTAATGCTTCATCCTTATCAGTAGCACGTGATTTGAGGTGTTCCATTAGGTATAACATATTCGTTTGTTGATGGGGGTGGCAATACTTTACTGATCTAGAGTATGGTGGAACTACATGGTGTCCCGGAGATGAAAAATAACAGGGGTTAAATGCTTCACGAATAACCAATTCAGGCGATTCATCTCTATAATATAAACCAGAAAAGTATATTACTGTTAATATAACAGATAAAATTACTCCTATAACACTACGAATCATTTTTATTAGTAGATTTAATTTGAGATCCAAACAAACTCAATAAAAGTGTGATTCCAGCAGCTCCCTGCAACGCTACGAAGGTAGCTTTTTTTGCTTCAACGGTGGTGATCGACTCGTATATTGTCCCTGCGGAAGCTACACCGGCTACTTGCACCAAGGTATAAGGCACTAATCGGACATGTGAATTACCCAAACGGTGAACAAACCCCATAAGAAAACTGGTACACGCCCCGTATGCAACCCCTGAACAAAAGGCAAACACGATCCATGTCGCAGGTGTCGAAACTGCAAACCATACAGCAAGCAGTCCCGTGCTTACTAGGTAACTAATGGCCAATGGCGTGAGGGTAGGTTTATACCAAGGGATAATTGCCAGGGGTGTCAATTTACCCACAAGAGTACCTATACTATGAGTAGAACTCACCAGAGGAATGTATGAGGCCAACCCCATATCCATCATATCCATGCTGGTTGTATCTTGTGGGGCCATAAGGGCGAATGCGCCTAGACCTACACCTATTACTGTCAATATATATACCTTAAAAGACACTTGGGAAGGTTTATTCGTGTCTGTTAATAGTAGGGTGTACTCTGGAGGTCTGCTAATGTATAAGATCAAGAGGGCTATTGTCCCTATACTTAAACCACATATTGCGAATATACGTTGTGTCTGGCGCCAATCTATACTTAAGGAAGGTGCAATACCGAATGCATATATCACATCACCTAAGGCACCTGCAGTCGCCACTATGTAAATGGGTAAGCTATGGTACACTAGATGGTCTATCTGCAACATCAGGTGTACGCCGCCCCATAATGAAATTGAGGATCCAACTCCCACAAACAGGGTGTATACTACGTGGAATTGAGTGTATGTCAAACAATACGTCGAAGCAAAAACACCAATGAACCATAACAATAACCCAATCAAGATGATGATAACTGATGATTTTCTGTCGGGGTACCATTGGAGAAGTAAGGCTGAAACCATTTGAAACCCTAGGTATACCGCCATAGTACTGGAACCGATTAACATGTTAGGGACACCTAAATGGGGCATTAAATGATCAAAGGCGTGGAGTTGAGCGACCATGAAAAAATGAATCACACTTATACTTGCACATAATATTACAAACATGGAATCACTTATTCGAATAATTAGGGAAGAGTATGGTGTCCAGGTTGTGAGATTATTGGGACTCGAGAAAAAGGAACAAGTACCAGTCCTTGATTATTCACCATATAACAGAATAACGTATCCCTTGACTGGTAGATGGATTGATCAACAGGGGAGGGCATATGTATACATTGGACCACAGTCTATATTTGACATCAAGGTGATAGAGTCCACATCTATGTTTCCATCTCCGGGCGATAGGGTACAGATATCTCAGGCAATTGTGGAGTTTGGGAAATGGGTTTTATATGGCGAAATTCACAATATTTATCTACAGACAATGGCTGCTCGAGGCAGTGGGACTGGGTTGAAAGCGAGTATTGTAGTTGCTAGATCACAATTACGTATCAGGAGATATTATTTCGAATCACACTTGAAATGATTAAAATTATAATTATATTATTATATACAGTAAATAGAGTATACAGTGCCCCATCCCTCGATCCGTTTGCGGTATGGAATTTCTGTGATTTGACTGATATTGGTACAAACCTTACCCTCACCCCCGTAAATATATCTACATGCACTTCTGATGGGTTGTATACGGACAAGGGCTTGATCACTACAGAACATATTTCAACCGAATTTGCCATTATCGAGTCTATTTTGTACACTGAAACGTACCTCTTCTCGACTGAAATCTTGTACAAACTACCCTCTCCCTTGAGTCAACCTCATTTCCTCTTTGGATTCTATGCCGACAATCCTGCCGAGTTTCCCTTCTTTGTCATTTTGCATCCCCCTTCCAACCAAATCATCGTGTCGATCGACAATTGCTGCGACATCTTTCATCAGAAACGCGATGCGGGGTTCTCTGTTTCCCCTAATGTTTTCAACCATACTTCCACCTATACCAGAATCATCATTTCAGTGAGGCAGGGTCCAGTTGATACCATGTACTTATACATGTGCTATGGATTTACAGCTATTCCCTTGGAGTGTTCTGTTCAGTCATTCAGTAACTTACGTGAAGGTATCTTTCAGTGGACGGGAAAACGATTAAGGCTTGGACCTGAGATTGCTACTCCTGGTCCTTCCATACAGACGTACTATGCACCCATGATTTATTCCAAGTTGGCTATTTACCCATACTTTATAACCCCTGAAACTGTTCAAGAGTACCATATAACTCCTGGACCCACTCCTCTCCCATCTACATCCCCAACAATTTCTCCATCTTTGAATCCTTCAACCATGGCTCCCACTCAACGTCTCCCCACTTGTCAAGTCTCGTCAACTCTGGTATTTGCATGCAATTTGTCCCAAACTGTCTCGGTATGTCCTCCGTACATTGATTTGTCACTAACGACCCCTATTTATTCATCTGTTGGTGTCTATGGACTAATCACTGGTACGTTGCCATTTGCTATGGAACTAGTTGTATGGTATGTTTCTGGTGAATACGAAATACCCACCATGTCATTTGATCTGGTTAGTGATACATTCCTAATAGGTGACAATATGGTAAAAACATTGGGGATTTCTGGGTACACTGGAACACCACTTAGTCAGGAAGATTTAGCTTGTTTAGAATCGAGACCTCCTCACTCTTTGCCCATTTTGATTTCAACTGAAGTCACTATTCAATACTACTATTACCCCATTTTTTTTGATGCAGATGACAATTCTGTTGTCAGTTTCAAGGTGACTCAATTGCCAGGGTTAGGGGGGAGACTGTATTACCTTGGCGACCCTATTGAACTCAACCAAGAGTATCCTTGGACATACGATAAATTACAGTATGTCGGCGACCCCGGAACAGATACCTTTTATATGGCGGGGTACGATGGGTACGGCGAATTTGGGCCTCCAGCTCAAGTGACTTTAACTGTTATTGATGCCGACATACAGAAAACTGAAGATTTAGAATGGGCAGCTCAACGGTCCCTGGTTGTGTCAGTTTCTCCGTTTTTACAGTATACCTTTACTCAATCCGAGTGTCATTACGGAACCAATTTTAGTACGCGGGCTGATATTCACGTTCCCCTCAATAGATCTAGTCAGGTAACGTGTCATTACCTTGATGGGTACGCAGGTCCTGTTCGACAAGGTGCTTTGATGTTGGGGACGTATGCTTCCCTCACCTCATTCGAATCAGCAAAGACCGCTTTTCCTATTTTTTCAGGCAAATTTAATGAGACAATGCTTGAGTGGACGTTTGAAACATGGGTTGAATTCACTTTACCTGGGTTTCAAGGTGGACAACGTCAAGACATTGGGTGGTTTGGGATCCGCGATCCTCAGGAATTGGATTACCGTTTCATCATCAAATCATCTACAGTCTTTCAGACAAGATGGTATCCATTTTTGGAGAATATATTACATGTTCAAAATGGACCTTTCTGTGATACCCAAATGGGAGAAATTCGTAATGGCGAATTAGCTCTTTTCCATCTTGTGCAGACGTTCAAGATCACTGAATTGATTGAGAATGGATACAACTATCAATCGCAGATATTTGTCTCAAAAGAAGGTAATCCAATGGGTATTTGCCGTCATAACGGATCAAACTTTTTTGCTCCAGAAGAACTAGCTGCTAATCCGTTTGGGTTTTATTTGCAAGAAGAACATAAACTGATTATCGGCGGTGGTGGAGGCCTTAGTAGTTTCTTTATCGATGGAATTGGCGGTGGGACTTTGCTTTCACTGAGTGTTTTCAACAAGGCATTGACGCAAATTGAGGTTGAAGGGCTTTTCGCTGTGGGTCATCCTAAATCTTCTCCCGTCCCAGTTTCAAATCATACCTTCCAAGTATACGAAGATCTATTTTGGCCCGTCAATCTGTCTGAAATTGCATGGTATGATTACGACGGAGACAATGTGACACATTGCGTGATACTAGCTCTACCTGTTTCTGGAATTTTATCGTTTAATGGCGAGGCCATTAGTGAGCTTCCATTATGGGTTTCTCCCGATGTCCAGTTGGTATACTTGTCTGACGGCAACGTCTGGGGCTCTATTGACGGATTCCAAGTAAGTTTTTCAGATGACGGATTGAATTATTCCCCTGTTCCATCTCAAATCACCATATATGTGAACGAAATCAATGATGCTCCTGAACCAAATCCACTTTATTCCTCTTATTCTGTTTTGCGTGGGTTTGGGGTTCATGTCACTTTTGGGTTTATTGATCCCGATGATTCTATTCAAGATGTATTAGGTAATATCCCTGATGGCGCGATGATTGAAGATGATCTATTGCGTGATGGAACAAGTATTCAATTGTTCGCCCAAAGTACTCATCTGAGAGAAATTGCTGGAGGATGTTCTTTACCAATTAGTACTTTGGGTGTTGGTCGAACAGATTTTACCTACTGTTTCAACGCGACAGGCCTTGATGTTGGATTGTATACCTTGACATACACCCTTACAGATCCTGCAAACTTGACATCTACCATGAATGGTACCGTTGACATTAATGTCTTACCTAACCTGGTTGCATGTACCCAGGAAATAGCCGTTTGTCACACGTATGATTCGTTTGTTTACCTTCAAGGTAAGGATACGTTAGCCCCTTTGTTACCCGCATCCATAGCTATTGTATCCCTACCAACTATGGGTACTTTACGTTTAAATGGCCCATCCCCTTCTCCTGTGTCACTCAATCAGACGTACACGAGTGCCCTTATACCTAATTTTTTATATACCCCATCTGGAAAATTATATACGGCTAGTGGATTTGGTACCTTTGTTGATCTCAAGGGTGACCCATTGCCGCCTCCCGATATATTTACCTTCCAAGTGGTACGTGGGTCTGAGCCTAGAAGTCTGGTGTATAATTACACATTGTACCATGTTGCGCCAGAGTTTGCCCAGGGTGTGAACATTACATGTGACCTTGAAGAGCTTGAGGAAGGTCCAGTGAAATTCAACATCACTTTGGAAACTGCAAATATAAGGGTGATTGAGGTCTTGGTGAGTGTCACAACAGGTAAAATTCGTTTGGTTGCCCCATACAGTTTACTTGCTCCAGTGATCCTAGAAGGCGACGAAGACTTTTGGGCTTTGATCGGCAGATTTGAGCATTCTGAAATCAGGTTTACGCCCCCTTACCCTTCTTTGGCTACGGAGATACTGCAGTACCTTGAATATGAACCTCCAACTACAGGTGTACGTAATGGTACTCACCATATCGAGGTACTAGTTTACGACGAAATAAGTACACGAATCGGATCTCTCGAAATCCCTATCATTGGCGATAGAGGATACGATGCGTCGTTTGCTCTACGTGTACTCAAAATTGTCGCCGCCTTTTACACCTTTATTGCTACTCTCTCACTCTGGGCAACTTCATTGAGTGTTTTAATTGGTGTCACAATCTTGGCAAGTTTATACAATTCACATATAAAGAATGAGTAATTTCCCTAATGATTGTATTGATAGATTTTCATATTTAGCGCGTAACGGCGATAATGATCCTCATTTACCCGAACGATTCTTTCTTACCCATAAACTACTTTGTGTATACCGCAATACCCCTTACCATGCGAAAATATACGATACCATGATGGAGTTATCTAGCAAGTTTTTACAGAGGTTACAAAACGACGGATTTGAAGATATGTGTGAGATTGCTATGGGTTTGTCGATATATCGAGAGTATAGTTCGAGGGTTTCTCGCGACCCATTACCAAATGAAGTTGAGGCACGCGAAGTTGCTTCTGGGAGTAATTTGTTTGAGGTACTTACTAATGCACTTGTATGGTTTCCCATCTTTGAATCTCTTGGGGTCCATGTCCTAAACAAGGCAGAATTTCAATTGCATGTGGATACAATCATGTACCGCGAAAAGGATCAATGTGAGGATGAACGCGAGTACATTGACCAATTGGATATGGTATGTCTCAAGGTGATCATGGGATCAGAATGGGGTCATAAGGAGATTACAAGAAGGGAATTCCAAAGGGAGTACGATTTTTTGATGGTGGAAATTCCTACGATCCGTTCATTACAAAATCCTGAAGTACTTGGAAAGGTTATATTTGCGCTTGAACAACTGGGGGGGGTTGATGAAAATCTAATTGAAGGCTTGCAAGAGGACCTTTTGGAGCTGGCTGGGTCGCGATGCACTTTTGCACCAAGTAATGCATCTCCCTATATTAAAATGCATTTCATTTTCGGGGCGTGTCTTGGATTTTCACAACATATATAATTTTTTTTATATAACTTCTCACAAAATGTATTATTTTTTTTTCTCCTATATATAATTTTTTTTATCTGACATCTTGCTTCGCAAAGCTTCGCAAAGCTTCGTCACAATCATGTTGTCCACTTGGGTCAATAAACCATATGCATCGCTTACAGTAACTGAATCATTCGAAGGAAAGGAGCTTGTACCTTCTTCGTTTGGGTTTGTTCTGATGGGTGCTGATTTGGAGCGTGGAACTGAAGTCCTGTACCTCGACGACAAATGTGGTTTGTACTACCGTGGAATTTTTGATCGGCTCGATCCCAAGCGTCCTGACACCCATTGCACCATCAAGTACAGCAAGGACAAACGAACCACTACTGCCAAATTGGTTAATGTGTTTACCAGGGAATTAGAGGAAGAGGAGGAATCTAGTTCTAGCTCGAGCTCAAGCAGCGAGGAGGAAGAGGAGGATGAAGAGGTAGAAGTCGATGAAGGGCTTAAGACATACTTGTTGGATGCTTCACCCCAGTTGATTACACGTTTGTTTCCCGTGGTTGAACGATTGGGTGAGTATGGGTACACCACGGTTGAGTCGCTCCGTGATGTTGCCTTGGAGACGTGGAAGGGGTTTCTGGAAGAGGCGCATCCAGGAGACATTCATATGTGTGCGACATGGGCTCATGAAATTCACCGACGATTGGCACGTCCAGCTACCCCTCCTTCTCAGCCCAAGAAAAAGTACAAGAAATTGACTACTCGCAATCCAAATTTCAAAGGTGATGCCAAATTGGCAGACCAATTCAAACACCTAGTTTTGTTCCATGCTTTGATTCAGTTTGAGATGGGTGAGGGTACTGCATGGGCTAATTTGGACCATGATGTGGAATTTTCTGATGCTTTACAGCGTTTAGAACCATATTTTGCAGTGGATTTGTCAGCCCATAACCGTGCTTGGTGGTTAGCTACATGCCGTAAAGGTTTAGAGGCTTGTGGGATCATCAAACATGGCAAGTTGGTGCCTGGGGGAACTAGTACTTATGTCTGTTCTTCCGAGCTTGTGCGCGAATTGTCTGAAATGATCGATGAGTGTGAAAATTCTCTTTAAATAAGTGGTTGTTTCTCTTCCCCCCCTTTTTTTTCTCCCCTATCCCTCCAATCTCCCCATAAAGTACGTAACTTTATATACGTCAATCTCCAAAAACCCAGGGTACATAGACATAACACAGAGGCAGCTGCAAGGAATCCCCCCAAGTATGCAATCTCTGTCCCATCTTCGGGTGGAGGTAGGGCTGGGTGGGTTATAATAATATTTATAGTACCATTATATTGGCCTATAAAATTATAATATATTATACCATCTAAATTATTCATGGTATTGATTGTCCAATGATTGAAAATCTCACCTAGGAAAAAGGGGTACTCGTCGGTAAATGTTGTATTGGTGCATTGGGAGCTGAGGAAAAATTCACATGTACCAGATGAGGCCAGCAGTGTATTGAATCCAAACTGTACATTTTCTGCATCTATGTGTACAGTCCATGTCTCATTAAGTACCGGGAACACGATATTAGGTACCTCGTAAACAGTTCCGCCTGGTATAGATATTTCGGTTGGGAAAATTGTTGTTGCAATCGCCGCTTGTACTACTAGAAACAATAACAAATATTTAGTTAACATTGTTTTCCAATCCTCTGTAAAATCTCTGTTGCCTGTATAAGGCTCTCTGAAGTGTGAAACACATATCGTCTTTCGACTTTAAATTCGGTCCCTTGCCACAATATGTCACACTAATCTCCTTGCCGCCATTACGCCCCCTTCCCTTTATCTCCTTTATCTTACGTTCATATGAACGCAATTGACGCTTTAATTCGCCCATATTCCATGTTCCTGTAGCCACAAACCCATCCCAAAATGCTAACGTCCCCGTTTCAAGTTTTTCTTTCAATAGCATGGCAGCTTCCTCTTTCAATGTTCTGTCTGTAATTGTACCCCCACTCTTCCTTACATTATCCCCAATAACCATAACATTATTGAACGTGTTACGGACATACTTTTCAATGTATGACCATATACCTGACCCGTTTGCTTCGATATCAAACACTATGGTTGAATATTGATAAGGGCTACCACTTGCTCGTATTTTGGTAAGTAGTTGATGCAGAGCACCCTCATAATCCGTATGTGAGCAAGAGTTTAAAGCCATCACACCGAGTACCGTATCTATAGACACACACACTGCACAAAAATCACTCGTCGATTTCGCATCACTCAGTGATCCCGCAGATGGGTCGATTGAACAAAAAATGTACTTGGTAAATACCCCTACGGTCCTTGGTTTTGAGAGAAAACGGTCAACCGACTGCTCCGAGAACACATAACGTTCCTCCTCTTCTTTGGTCTTGAACATTACACCAAACATTTCATGCAATCTCAACTGTCGGCTATTCTCATTCTCGTGTTTACTAAGGGCTGACAATGGTCCGCCATCATCGTCATCGTCGCCAAAAGCTATATGTGGGGGTACTATATGTGCCCAATGTTTGCACGGTCGATCTATCATCCACTTGCTCTCCTCCAGACATGTGTCACATATGTATGTCACCTTGTAGGTTAACAACTTGCCCGATTCCAATAACTTTCTGAATGCGTCGCCCTTTCCGTCTGTGCGCAGTGTACTTATTAACAATATGCATGACTCTTGTACATTCAGAAGCGGTCTGATCAGGCCTTCATAAATCGGTTCATCCATGTAGGCGGCTTCCTCAAGAATCACAATCTTGGAACCTGTTCCACGCAAACTAGTTTTTGTTAGTTTATTTCATTTTCTGTATTTTTCAAAGCGTGTTAGTTAGTTGTGAATGGAAGATTACATTCTCCCCAAATTCAATCCCGTTCGTCAGTCTGAATTCAATACCAAATTCGAACAACTCGCCGACGAATCTAATAATCCAGATTCCACGCAGCAACCACCAACACCGCAGCAACAACAACCAACCGAACTGGACAAAGACGATGATCTCGAGCTCAAACTGTCTTCTCTGAATGATAAATTGAATACCTTTGTTCATCTCATGGGTGGTTATTCTGGTACAAACCTCACATCCCTGTATATCCGAGCACCCTTACAAATTAATGCTCCTTCCAGTGATTTCAACGATTTCAGGTACTTTCGTGCCAGTTTACAGCCAACCGTGAGAAGTGCTTTGGCTGAGACTGAGAATTTTATAAAGAAATACAGCAGGGGAAAAATCAGCGAAATACGTGAACTTGATGATACAGGTGATATTTGGTTAGCAGCTATCAAACTGGCAGCAGAAATATATATGGACAGGCTACAAAGAGACCCCCGTAGGAACTTGGAAACTTTGAATAACCGGTTGAATAGGATGAGGCAGTTACAGCTTGCTCGTAAAGAGGTCATCAACGAGATCAACAGAACTTACAGCAGAGAGGGAGATAGCAGATTCTCTAAACGGTTCATTCAATCACAATCAGTGAACGAAGATGCAAGGGGTATTACTTGAAATATTCAATTATTATGAAGTACGATTGGCTATTAATAAAAGATATAATCACATTAACAAGCATAATGTTAGTGTTGAAGAAATGTTGGACGATGGCTCTTACGTTGATACTCACGATCCTTCTTTCGATCTATTAAGTAATTTATGGCTGCAGTATCGCTACAATATGTCTCTAAACTTTACCGTGTTTGGTCAATCACCATTTTACCTAGATAAAAAGGGAGAAAATATATATCCCGTATGCCCCCCGCCTGAGTGTTACTCTGTACAATTCAAGGAGGCAGAAGGTGGCGGGTTGGAGTTTACCTTTCGTTTGAATGGTCAATTTCAACCCAAGAAATGGTACTGGGTGAAATCAAATCGATACAATGGTATACGTCTTGATGGGTCGATTGACTCTGAAATATCTATGCTTGTAGAACCCTTTAAACGACTAAGAAAGGCTGAAATAGATGAGATTGCCGCTAGTAAAATCAGTCTACAACCAAGACTCATACTTCAAAATACCCTTATCGATCCTATTGGTACTCTTCAGGAGGAAGCAGCCAAATTAGATGCCGAACTTATCCGTCATCCTGACGATCCACCTTTAGAGTCTGAAAAAAAAAGAGTTAGAGTTGATAACGATGGGTTTATTTGGTTGCCTCGAGGATACGTTACCGCCTCACATCAGTTGGAAAAAATTGATGTCTCCAAGTACGATTCTAGCAGATTGAAGGATGAATTTAAACAGATTGTTGAACGGTGTTTGTGTATCCCCCCATTACATTCCAGATCATCCACTTTGAATGGGAGAAGTGCATCCGAAACTGCCGAGGCATTGACAGATTACAATGGCGCATTAAGTAGTATTTGTTACGATGAACAAGTTGCAATTGCTATTGCATACCATGCCATCTATAAACGTGAAGCAAGAGTCAAGGTTAATTATACCACTAGATTACCTCATGAACTCATCAGTTCTTTACATGACAAGGGAATTATTACTACCGAGTTACTACTTAATCATGTCGGGTTACAACATTAATTTAATTGCTCGTAATATCCAGTCGCTCTCGTCCAATTCATCAACATACCCAAACACATGTACCTCTAGCCATGCCTCACTTGTCTCATAACTGCATGGCAAATACGTTCTCATAACAGCTTGCTCCATATCCATTGGAAACTCGATATCTACCACTACACCCCGACCCCCCATACTTGATATTTTTGGTGGATGTCCCGGTACTAAAGCAGTGCATAGAGGGAATCCATCTGGTCGTTTCATATATTCTCCGTTATACACCACCAGATGGTTTGCACCCCAGAAATCAAACGGGCCACGACTTTTCTTTTCTCCTCCTGCATATACTGGATTGTACCTTGGTGGATGCAAACATGGTGTTGTCCAGTGTGGAATTGAATATGACCATCTGTATTTACCTTCATATTCCCAAACCTTTTGTGAATCTGGACCATCCGACATACCCCAGTTTATCAGAGATATACCCTTGGTTGCCGTCTGTAATATACTTCGCTTGTATGGTCTCGTCATCATGGTCACGGTATGGTTAACTGGTAATATTAACCTATTCCTTATGGCTTCCGTTTGCACCATTTTGCCCGTTACTAACATCTCAGACCATACTCCCCCCACATCTACCGCGTATCCACACAAATCTATAATCGGTGTAGGTTTACCATGTCCAAAAGGCACCCCGCCTGCATGCAGGTACTCTAGGCTCTTACTCTTTATGTTTTGTTCAACCTTTTCGTAACTTACATACCTGATCGATTTGTGCTGTTCAATAAAAGGGTGAATAATGTACCCATTCGTAAACTCCCGGTACTTGCCATTGATCAATGTTAATGTCTTTTCATTGGGTTTTTTGACTTCGCAATATACCTTTTCATCTGTACCAGATAAGGTGTATCCACCGGTTAATCCTCTTACAACTACATCCCCAGGTTTTAGCATCATACCATTAGATTGATAACGCCAAATTTGGGCATATCGAATATCAAAGAACGATTGACTCTGCACTGCAGCCATCACTTCGTACATACCCGTTTGCAACAACATCTCCAGTACGTTTGAAGTCACAATCATTCTATTCATTTCATCTGGGGTCGTAATATCCGCAATTTGGATTTGAGTTAATACAATTAGTCGTTTAGCCATTTTTATGAATATTCCTAGAGCTGTAAAAGATTGTGTTGATCCCGTCTTGAGACAATCTGGAATTGCCGTATTCTCTAATCCGTACTCTACTCAGGCTGAAAAGACGTCGGCGTTGTACCAATGTCTTGACGCCAATTCAAGTCAAACAAGAGGTCATATATTCACACAACGCGAATCATTAATCAGAAAGTATATGTTATTATTTAAAGAATGATTCCCATTTATTCTTTTTGTATCATTCTTTTTTACGCAATTGCCTCAACACGGTATCACTTTAAAAACACATACTTAAATACATTAATAACTGTACTCTTACCCATGTACTTGAGGTCCATCTACTATAGATTGGCCTATTACCCACTACCCATGCTTGAAATTGAGTCTTCTATAAGCTTCCTCACCCTGTACATGATATACAAGTATATATCTGAAAATTACCTTTCTACTGGCATGAATCTCATCATAGGGTTACTCAATTGTTACCTAGTATTCTCTCCACCCGTCGAAAGTTCTCTACTTCGCATGACCTTTTTCACCACCTTTTGTCTCCTTATACAGAGCATCTCTCAAGAATGTATACCTTCTATGCGTTCATATACCGATTTACTGGTTTTTTTAGCCATGTTAACTACAGTATCAGTCGATGTTTGGATGGGTAACTTTGATTATTTTCATCTCCTCCTTGTTTTTTCTATACCCCATATGGCCCCTATTGAGACATATGTATTGGATAATAATAGGTGGCCTCAATTATTACCATTGTCACATGCTCCAACAACATCTATTGACGATATCAATAATCTAATGCTTACATGGGAACCCTTTAAAATTCATCAGCCAGAGCCAGAGGAGCCTCTACTAATTCAATTTGATACGGAAAAAGAAGGAGAAGATGAAGAAGTATATAACCCTTTTAATTCGTTATAGTTAATTACCAGCTAAGACATACTCTAAACTCTCAACAATTCGTTCTTGTTGTTGCACGTGTCGCATCTTCTCGAGATGAATGGATTTCAACTCCTGGGGTGTGTCTGCCTTGCGCGACCGTTTATGTAATTGATGAATTTCATTTTCTGCACGCAAGTAATTACGACGTTGCACGTGAAACGCATGTTTCTGTTTATCCTTAGGGGTAGCAGCACTGGGTCGTCCCGCTGGCTTGCTTTTCTTGTATTCGGGATGAGCCTTGACGTACTCGGTATATAAATTATATTCGCTATAAAAAAGTTTATACGCTTCAACCAAAAAGGGATCAAAATCTTTCATACTCTCTGGAGTTTCACCATTAATCAACATCTTTCGCTCATCAGGGGCGGGTTTGTATGCCTTTTGAGTAGGGTCTGGCTTATAGTCCTTTCGCTCCTCGTTTTTTTTATTCTCGCGCCTGATCACCGCGGTAATACTACCTGGGTTCACAGGTGGAATATCTGTTTTTTGTGTAATTTCAAGTTCCAATTCCATATTATTTATTTTGATTGTAAACAAATTGTGTTTGTGTGTTTGTGTGTTTGTGTTAAGTATCACATCTCGATCGCCACTCAATCAATCTACTTTTAAACATTTTATTATCTTGTTTTTATTCTACTTTGATTCACAAATTCACAATTCACAAATATCATGTTAGATTTATTAGAATCATTGCCTGAATCTACCAAAGCCCAAATTTTGCCTCATCAGGAATTATGTGTCGAAAGGGCTATCAAGGAACTGAACTGCAAGTGTCTCATAACCCTTGGAATGGGTCAAGGTAAAACTATGGTGGGATGTATTCTCGCGCATCTTCTACATAGGACTCATTCACTCATAATCGTCCCTAAAAACGTCGTGAATAACTGGAAGGCTGAGTTTAAACGGTGGATATGGTATGATCTCGTTGACCTCAAACAACATAGGGGTGAACCACTTAGGGGTATTGTCATAACTAGCATATCCACTGCTCGCACCTGGATAGAAAAACATAAATATTTCAGGTACGACTGTATAGTAGTTGACGAGTGTCAAGCTTTGAAGGGGGAGGAAAGTATACAAGCCAGGGTCATAGTCAACGCACTGATAACCTCTCACTCCTGTTTCCTTCTCTCAGGAACACCATGTCTCAACCGACCCTCTGAGTTATATAACCTCCTTAGGGCCGTACGTCCAAATGACTTTCCGTCGCGCCAGAAGTTCAAGGATCAGTTTTGTCAAGGGATCACGGGTCAGTTTGCTGGGTCACGATTTTTTTATCGCGAGACGGGTATAAAACCAGGAATGGAGGGGATACTTGCTGATTTAGTAGCGAGTGTTTCGTGTCGTCCAGATGTCTCCCATAAGTTACCCCCACTCAAACGGTATAAGCGGACCAAGACTGCTACTGATGAAAATATTGAGCGCGAGTTAAAAGGTATGTCTGAATTGGCTACAGAGCTTGCCGAGAAACAAGCAAATGCTAGGGGTCAGCAAGAGTTTGATACGGTCACACAACAAATGCAAGTACATGCGAATGCTTCACTTATCCGCGCCGGTGAAATCAAAGTTGATGTGTTTGGTGATATGATTGAGGATTTAATATTGGACAGGCATCGGGATGAAGGGATAGCAATCTTTTGCTACTATGCAAATGCAGCCGAGATGTTGAGAGATGCAATTCGGGTTTATTATCCCGACGTTTCACTTACGACTGGGTTGACATCCACTTCTGAACGTAATACTAATATCAGCAATTTAGCTTCTGGGAAGGTACGTGTTGGAATACTAAGTTACGGTGTTGGGGGAGTCGGGATCAATCTCGTTCCAGCTGTGAGTGTATGTATTTTCCTTGAACTCAACCAAGTGCCAGAAAATATGGCACAAGCCGAAAAAAGAGCACATAGGATGGGTCAGACTAAACCTGTGTCTACATACTGGTGCGTACTACAAAACTCAAGGGATGTCCAGGTATTTAGAAATCTGCAACAGAAGAAAAAAACCTGCTCACAAATTTTGGATGCTCCATCCCTAACTTTTTTATTCAACGAAGAAGAATGATTAAGGATATTTCAATAATCATAAACAATATATCTATTTTTGATCATTGTTCTGTGACACCTGTATTAAACTCGATTAATGCACAAGTAACTGTATACGAGTACCTATTGCGGATCAGTTCATGGTTTTCAGCCGAGTATGGACAAGAGTATACTAATGATTTACTTACTTATTGTATGTGTCTTATCAATCATTGGTTACTGATTCGTCCTGAGAACCAATTGACACACGGCAATAAACATATGGTATTAGCTATCTCAATCTACCTTTCTCACAAGTATTTGGAAGACGACCAAAAGTTAGATACGTTTATGGCATTTTTATTCGAATTCGATGCTGACCTTTTAGGGAAAGCCGAGCTTGAACTGTTTAGATTGTTAGATTATACACTACCGAACCTCACAACTTTTGATCTCCTTTGTGCGAGAGAAATCATCTCAGGATTAGCTAAAAATGCGCAACTTACAAGCGGGAAGTACGATGGTCCAAGTTTCGGAGAATATCTTTGTGATCTTGTTTCTAGTGTTTCTTCTAATTTTTCTATCGATTGCGAGAGTATATCTAAATCGCCTTTATAAGTAGTAATTATTCTTCCTCTGTGAAACGCACTCGTTTGGTTTCTCGCATATTCTTTGGCACACCCACAAAACAAAAGTTGAACGTTGGCACAAACGCGCACATATTCATCAGATTCTTGATGAAAGTATCTTCCTTGCTTGGGATTTGTTGGTTAGGCAAAAGGTAGACGGAATCGTACTTTTCAAATTCTTCCTTCGTAGCACCAAAAAAGAGGCGGGCAGTATGCACCGGTAACACCAGGGTATTAGGTTCGGAGGGAACAATACGGTCCGATGTCTTCTCTTTGATTTCAGCATACTCCTCATACGAATTCATACGAATACCACACTCTTGCACCGTATTTTTCAAATCAAAGAGGAAAATAGAGAAGACCCCCAAACGTCCCTTTTCGTCCACACCGTATGGTTGAGGTGTCTCGCGACTGGTATCAGGAGAGGTAATCAATGAACCATGGAGATGCGGGAAAATATAGTCCCAGGTTGAGGGTGGCACACCACACATATCGGGGTTATATACACACGTGTATAAGTCCACATCCGGGGTGACAAACACGATCCGGTCATGCTTTTTATTGTCCCC
>JACCDX010030837.1_pt1 | contig 24051 bp, 24 predicted proteins | sample 7449681 | NCBI WGS metagenome assembly JACCDX01 (sample SAMN15323450, study PRJNA562643) | freshwater metagenome | isolation source: river surface water | place: USA:Blue River Watershed | collected 2017-08-18
ATTTCGTCGGCATCGGCCTGGTGTTCTTCGGCACGCTGCTGGCGTGCGGCTTCTCCCGGCGCGGCGCAGTGCTGGCGTTGACCTCCACCTTCAGCAACACGGTGATGATCGGCATCCCGCTGGTGGGCCTGGCCTTCGGCGAGCAGGGGCTGGTCACGCTGTTCACCCTCTACACGCTCCACACCGTCCTGCTGCTCACGCTGGCCACGCTGGTGCTGGAGCTGGCCACGGCGCGCGAGGCGCGACGGTCCGGCGGCGAGGGCGCGGGCACGGGCATGGCGCGCACCCTGTTCATCGCGGTGCGCAATTCCGTGCTCCACCCGGTGCCGTTGCCCATCCTGGCGGGCATGGCCTTCGCCCAGACCGGGCTGTCCCTGCCCGCCTTCATCGACAAGCCGCTGCAGCTGCTCGGCGCCGCCCTCAGCCCGGTGGCCCTGATGCTGGTGGGCATCACGCTGGCCCACACCCCGCTGGCGCGCCATGTGCGCGGCGCGCTGGGCCTGGTCGTCGCCAAGAACATCGTCATGCCCGCCGTGGTCGCGACCGCCGGCGTGCTGCTGGGGGTGACGGGCGTGCCGCTGATGGTGGTGGTCGTTGTGGCGGGCCTGCCGGCCGGCGCCAACAGCTTCCTGTTCTCGCAGCGTTACCAGGTGGCGCAGGACACCGTCACGGCGACGGTGGGCCTGGCCACCCTCACCGCGCTGGCCACGGTGCCGGTGGTGATGTCGGTGGCGTCCTGGCTCGCCGGGCGATAGGCCTGGCGCGCGTGGCCCCGGCGGCCCATCCGCCGGCCTGCCCGCCGCCTCAGGGCGCCAGTCGCTCCCGCAACCATCCCGCGCCGTCCGCTTCCTGCCGGGTGTACCGCAGCCGGTCATGCAGCCGGCTCTTGCGGCCCTGCCAGAACTGCCACTCGTCCGGCACCAGCCGGTAGCCGCCCCAATGGGGCGGGCGCGGCGGCTTCAGCAGGAACTGCGCCCCGTACTTCGCGGCATTGGCCACCAGCACCGAGCGGCCGGCGATCACCTGGCTTTGCGGGCTGGCCCAGGCGCCGATGCGCGAGTCCAGCGGCCGGCTGTGGAAGTAGGCATCGCTTTCCTCGGCGCTGACCTTCTCCACCCGGCCCTCGATGCGCACCACGCGCTCGAGCTCCACCCAGTGGAACTGCAGCGCCGCGAACGGGTTGCCCGCCAGCTCCTGGCCCTTGCGGCTGTCGTAGTTGGTGTACCAGACGATGCCGCGCTCGTCGTAGCCCTTGATCAGGACCACCCGCGTACTGGGCCTCAGGTTGCTGCCCACCGTCGCCAGGGTCATGGCGTTGGGCTCGGGCACCTCGGCCGACACGGCCTCTTTCAGCCACTGCTCGAACTGGCGCATCGGGTCGGCATGGCTGGCGTCTTCGCTCAATTCCGCGCGCTCGTAGCTTTTGCGCAGGTCGGCGATGGATTGGGACAGGCTGCTCATGCCGCCTATCGTACCGGTTCAGCACCGTTTCGTACCGGCGGCAGGGGGCATGGGCGAGCGTGAGAGGGGGTGGAATGGCGAAGGAGGGAGGCGCGTAGTTCGTAACCCGTTGGTAACTCCGGGGTTTGTCCGGGCATGTCCAGCAGGTACCATGGAACGTCCCCTGCAACCTCACAGATCAAGATGCTCCATCCCGTGGTGGCCGCGGTCACCGACCGCATCCGCGAACGCAGCCGAGACAGCCGCGACGCCTACCTGAAGCGGCTGGACGCGCTGGCCGCGCGCGAGCGCGGCGCCGACCGCCTGGGCTGCGCCAACGTGGCCCATGCCTTCGCCGCGCTGCCCGGCAGCGACAAGTTCAAGGTCGTCGCCGAGCGCGCCCCGAACATCGCCATCATCAGCTCCTACAACGACATGCTGTCGGCCCACGCCCCCTATGCGGGCTACCCCGACATCATCAAGGACGAGGCCCGCCGGCATGGCGCCACCGCCCAGGTCGCCGGCGGCGTGCCGGCCATGTGCGACGGCGTCACCCAGGGCACCCCGGGCATGGAGCTGTCCCTGTTCTCCCGCGACAACATCGCCCAGGCCGCGGCCATCGGCCTCACGCACGACGTCTTCGACGCCGCCCTCATGCTGGGCATCTGCGACAAGATCGTCCCCGGCCTGCTGATCGGCGCGCTCCACTTCGGCCACCTGCCCACCGTCTTCGTGCCGGCCGGTCCCATGGCCAGCGGCCTGTCCAACAGCGAGAAGGCCAAGGTCCGCGAGCTCGCCGCCCAGGGCCAGGTCGGCCGCCCCGAGCTGCTGGAGGCCGAGCAGAAGGCCTACCACTCCGCCGGTACCTGCACCTTCTACGGCACCGCCAACAGCAACCAGATGCTGATGGAGGCCATGGGCCTGCACGTGCCGGGCGCCGCCTTCATCCACCCGGGCACCGAGCTGCGCGAGCAGCTCACGCGCGAGGCGGTGCGCACGGTGCTGGGCATCACGCAAAGGCAGCACTACACGCCGATCGGCCGCGTGGTCGACGAGCGCTGCATCGTCAACGCCATGGTGGCCCTGATCGCCACCGGCGGCTCCACCAACCACCTCATTCACTGGGTGGCCGTGGCCCGCGCGGCGGGCATTTCCATCGACTGGGACGACTTCTCCGAGCTGTCCTCTGTCGCACCGCTGCTGGCCCGTGTCTACCCCAACGGCAGCGCCGACGTGAACCACTTCCAGGAAGCCGGCGGCCCCGGCTTCATCATCCGCGAGCTCAAGGACGCGGGCTGCATGCATGCCGACGTGGCCACCGTGCGCCCCGCCGGCTTCCAGGAGTACGGCCAGCGGCCCGCCCTCGACCGCGGCGTGCTGCGCTGGAGCGACATCGGCGCCAGCGGCGACGAGTCCGTGGTGCGCCCGGCGGCGGCCCCCTTCAGCCCCACCGGCGGACTCAAGCTGCTGGCGGGCAACCTGGGCCGTGGCGTCATCAAGGTCTCGGCCGTGCCGGAGGACCGCCACATCGTCGAGGCGCCCGCGCGCGTCTTCGACAGCCAGGAGGCGCTGATGAAGGCCTTCGCCGCCGGCGAACTGGCCCAGGCCTGCCGCGACAACGGCGCGGGCGGCCTGGTCTGCGTGGTGCGCTGGCAGGGCCCGCGCGCCAACGGCATGCCCGAGCTGCACAAGCTCACGCCGCCGCTGGCGGTGCTGCAGGGGGAGGGCTGGCGCGTGGCGCTGGTGACCGACGGCCGCATGAGCGGCGCCTCCGGCAAGGTTCCCGCCGCCATCCACGTGTCCCCCGAGGCCGCCATGGGCGGCCCGCTGGCCAAGGTGCGCGATGGCGACATCGTGCGGCTGGACGCCGTCGCCGGCACGCTCGACGCGCTGGTGCCGCCGGCCGAGTGGGATGCCCGCACGCCGGCCACCATGCCGGAAGACCTCATCGCCGCCAACCAGGTCGGCCTGGGACGTGACCTGTTCGCCGGGTTCCGGCGCAATGCCCTGACGGCGGAAGAAGGAGCCTGCACATGGCTGTGAACCAGCAACTGACCTCGCTGGACGTGATGCGCGATGCGCCGGTGATCCCGGTGATCGTGCTGGAGGACGTGGCCCATGCCGTGCCGTTGGCACGCGCCCTGGTGGCCGGCGGCATCCGCATGCTCGAGGTGACCCTGCGCACCCCGGCGGCCCTGGCCTGCATCGAGGCCATCGCCCGCGAAGTGCCCGATGCCGTGGCCGGTGCCGGCACCGTGCGCAGCGTGGCCGATGCCCGTGCCGCCCGGGACGCCGGCGCGCGCTTCGCCGTCAGCCCCGGCTACACCTCGAAGGTGGGCCAGGCCTGCCGCGAGCTGGGCCTGCCCTTGCTGCCCGGCGTGGCCACCGGCAGCGAGATCATGGCCGCCAGCGAGGACGGCTACACCGAGCTGAAATTCTTCCCCGCCATGCAGGCCGGCGGCCCGGCCATGCTCAAGGCCTGGAGCGGCCCCTTCACCGACGTGTGCTTCTGCCCCACGGGCGGGGTGTCCCCGGTGAATGCCAAGGACTTCCTGTCGCTGCCCAACGTGGTCTGCGTGGGCGGCTCGTGGCTCACGCCGGCCGACGCGGTGGCCACCGGCGACTGGGCCCGCATCACGCGCCTGGCGCGCGAGGCCACCAGCCTGCGCGGCTGACAAGGACCGCCATGCAAAGAGGCGCCCGGGGGCGCCTCTTTGCGTTTCTGGCCAGGGTGCTTACTTGACCAGCATCACCGGCACGTCGGCGCCGGTGACCACCTTCTGCGCCACGCTGCCCAGGAGGGCGCGGCCGAGGAGGCCGTGGCCGTGCGTGCCCATCACGATCATGTGGGCCTTGGCCTTCTTCACGGTCTTGAGGATGACCTCATCCGCCTGGCCCACCGACCACTCGACGCGGAACTTGATGTCGTGCTTGTCCAGGAACTTGCGGATCGGGGCGAGGACCTTCTCGGCCTCTTCCGCCTGGTAGCCCTTGACCACGTCGGCGCCCACGGCCGAGCGCACCCGGGGGGGCAGCTGGGACTGCACGTTGACGACGATCACTTCATCTTCCGGGCCCGCCAGGCTCTCGTGCGTGACGAGGAAGGCGAGGGCTTTCTTGGTGTACTGGCTGCCGTCGGCGGCGAGGACGATCTTCATGGACTGGTTTCCTCAGGAGGTTGTTGTTGTCAGGGGCTTATTGTGGCGGCAAGCGGTGACCGCATGGGGTATCGGGGTTTCAGCGCAGCACCAGCACCGGGATCGTGCTGTGCGTCAGCACGTGCTGCGTCTCGCTTCCCAGCAGCACGCGGGCGACGCCGCGGCGGCCGTGGGAGGCCATCACGATCAGGTCGCACTTGTGCTTGCGGGCGGCGGCCATGATGGCGTCGGCCACGCGGTCGGAGTGGGCCAGGGTGCCTCGGGCCTGCACGCCCTTCTTGGCGGCCGCGGCGACCACGCCATCCACCACGGCCTGGCCCTTGTCCGTCCAGGCCTGCTCGACGCGGGCCACGTCCTGCGGCGTCACCGAGACGGAGCCGTCGAAGAAGCTGACCGGGTAGTCCGGCACCACGTTGACCACGACCAGGCTGGCGTCCAGGGCGGCGGCCAGGGCGATCGCGGATTTTTCCGCCTTGCGGGAAAGCTTGGAATCGTCGGTGGCCAGGAGGATGCGTTTGTACATGGTGTTTCCAGCTTAGGTGGGCAGCCCCGGGCGGACGTTGATCCACGTCAACGCCACGCCGCGGTCGTGCGATAGTCTAGTGCGATGCCCGAGTCCGCCTCCGTGATCCTGCCGTTCGGTGACGGCGGCGCGCCCGCGCCGTCGCGCGGCCGTGCCGTCCCGCGGGACGATGCCGCGGCCTGGGCGGCCCTGGACGAGGCCGTCGAGTGGCCCGCCTTCGGCCGCGCCCTGCCGGGACGCGAGGGCTGCTGGGAGTCCTACCTGGCCATCGAGGGCATGCACTGCGCGGCCTGCACCCTGGCCGTGGAGCAGGCCCTGCAGCGTGTGCCGGGCGTCGAATCCGTCCAGGTCAACGGCGCCTCGGCCACGGCCCGCGTGGTCTGGGACGCGGGCCGTGGCCGGCCCTCGCAGTGGCTGGCCTCGCTGCGGCAGTCCGGCTACGGCGCCCTGCCGGCCGGCGACCTGCTGGACGCCGCCCCGCGCCAGCGCGCCGCCCGCCTGGCGCTGTGGCGCTGGCTGGTGGCCGGCTTCGGGATGATGCAGGCCATGATGTACTCGTGGCCGCTGTACATCGCCGCCCCGGGCGAGATCACCCCCGACATCGAGGCCCTGCTGCGCTGGGGCGCCTGGATGATGACGCTGCCGGTGGTGCTGTTTTCCTGCTGGCCCTTCTTCACCTCGGCCCTGCGCGACCTGCGCAACCGCCGGGTCGGCATGGACGTGCCCGTCGCCCTGGGCATCCTCATCGCCTTCGCCGCCAGCACCGCCGCCACCTTCGACCCGGCCGGCCCCTGGGGGCGCGAGGTCTGGTACGACTCGGTCACCATGTTCGTCTTCTTCCTGCTGTCCGGCCGGCTGCTGGAGCAGCGCCTGCGCGATCGCACAGCCGGCGCGCTGGAAGCCCTGATGCGCGGCCTGCCCCCCAGCGTGGAGCGCCAGGCCGCCGGCGGCGCGGGCTGGGAGCGCGTGCCCGTGCGCCGCCTGGCCGTGGGCGACGTGGTCCGCGTGCGGCCCGGCGAGGCCTTCCCCGCGGACGGCCGCATCGAATCCGGCGAGACCCGCGTCGACGAGGCCCTGCTCACGGGCGAGTCCGAGGCCCTGGCCCGCCGGGTGGGGGAGGCCGTCATCGCCGGCAGCCACAACCTCACGGGCGCGGTCACCGTGCGCGTGGAGCGCCTGGGCGCAGACACCCGCTTCGCCGGCATCGTCGCGCTGATGGAGCGTGCCTCGGTGGACAAGCCGCGCCTGGCGCAGCTGGCCGACCGCATTGCCAGCCCCTTCCTGCTGGCCGTGCTCGCCGCCGCCGCAGGGGCCGCCGCCTGGTGGTGGCCCTCCGGCCCGGCCCACGCGCTGGCCGTGGCCGTGGCCGTCCTGGTCGTCACCTGCCCCTGCGCCCTGTCCCTGGCCACCCCGGCGGCCACCCTGGCCAGCGCCGGCGCGCTGGCGCGGCGCGGCGTGCTGGTGCGCCAGCTGCAGGCCCTGGAGGGCGGCGCGTCCGCCGACACGGTGGTCTTCGACAAGACCGGCACGCTCACCCAGGACCGGCTGTCGCTGGCTGGGGTGCGGTGCCGCGAGGGCGTCCCCGAGGCCACGCTCCTGGCCGCTGCCGCGGCCCTGGCCGCCCAATCCCTGCACCCCGTCTCCCGCGCGCTGGCCGAGGCCGGTCCGGCGGCGGCCCTGCCGGTCGCCGGACTGCGCGAGCAGCCGGGGCAGGGCGTGGAGGGCACGCTGGAGGCGGGCCCCCTGGCCGGTCGGCGCCTGCGCCTGGGGTCGGCGGGCTTCTGCGGCGCGCCCGCGGGCGGCGCCGATGCCGCCGGTCCCCAGGCCCACCTGGCCGACGAATCCGGCTGGCTCGCCACCTTCGACCTGGCCGAGGCCCTGCGCCCCGACGCCGTGGCCGCCATCGCCGCCCTGCGGCGGCTGGGCCTGGACGTGCAACTGCTCTCGGGCGACCGCCCGCAGGCCGTCGCCCGCCTGGCCGGGCGCGCCGGCATCACCGCCTGGCGTGGCGCCTGCGCGCCCGAGGACAAGCTCGCCCATGTCAAGCAGCTGCAGGCCGCCGGCCGGCGCGTGCTCATGGTGGGCGACGGCATGAACGACGGCCCCGTGCTGGCCCTGGCCGATGTGTCCGTGGCCATGGGGCAGGGCGTGCCCCTGGCCCAGGCCCGCAGCGACGTGGTGGTGCAGGGCGGCCAGCTGGCCGGGGTGGCCCTGCTGGCGGGCCAGGCCCGCCGCACCCGCGCCATCGTGCGCGAGAATCTGGCCTGGGCGGCCGTCTACAACGCCGCCTGCGTGCCCCTGGCCGTCGCCGGCCTCATGCCGGCCTGGCTGGCCGGCATCGGCATGGCGGCCAGCTCGCTGCTGGTGGTGATGAACTCCGCGCGCCTGGCCACGGTGCGCGCCCTGGAGTGAAGATGGATATCCTTTTCGTACTGATCCCGCTGTCCGTCGTCCTGGCGCTGGCCATCCTCGTGGGCCTGGGCTGGGCCGTCTGGCGTGGCCAATTCGACGCGCTGGATGCCGAAGGCGAGCGCATACTGCACAACGATTGACTTGAATCAAGGGTAAACCCGGTCGGGTCCGGGACACTGGAGAAACATCAAAAAAGGTGTTTACTCCCATGACGACGGACTCTCTCGCTCCCGCGCGATACCACGACACCGTGGTGCGCCAGTTCTCCCTCATGGCCGTGGTCTGGGGCGTGGTGGGCATGCTGGTAGGCGTGTTCATCGCGGCCCAGCTGGCCTGGCCTGAACTGAACTTCGGCATTCCCTGGCTGTCCTACGGCCGCCTGCGCCCCCTGCACACCAACGCGGTCATCTTCGCGTTCGGTGGCTGCGCGCTGTTCGCCACCAGCTACTGGGTGGTCCAGCGCACCTCCCATGTGCCGCTGTTCGCGCCCAAGCTGGCCGCCTTCACCTTCTGGGGCTGGCAGGCCGTCATCGTCGCCGCCGCCATCTCGCTGCCCCTGGGCTACACCTCGGGCAAGGAGTACGCGGAGCTGGAGTGGCCCATCGACATCCTGATCACCCTGGTGTGGGTCTCCTACGCCATCGTGTTCTTCGGCACCGTGGGCACCCGCAAGGTGCGGCACATCTACGTGGCCAACTGGTTCTACGGCGCCTTCATCATCGCCGTCGCCCTCCTGCACCTGGTCAACAGCGCCGCCATCCCGGCCGGCCTGATGAAGTCCTACTCCGCCTACGCCGGCGTGCAGGACGCGATGATCCAGTGGTGGTACGGCCACAACGCGGTGGGCTTCTTCCTGACCGCGGGCTTCCTGGGCATGATGTACTACTTCATCCCCAAGCAGGCCGAGCGTCCCGTCTACAGCTACCGCCTGTCCATCGTCCACTTCTGGGCGCTGATCTTCACCTACATGTGGGCGGGCCCGCACCACCTGCACTTCACCGCGCTGCCGGACTGGACCCAGTCGGTGGGCATGCTGTTCTCCCTGATCCTGCTGGCGCCGTCCTGGGGCGGCATGATCAACGGCATCATGACCCTGTCGGGTGCCTGGCACAAGCTGCGTGACGACCCCGTCCTGCGCTTCCTGATCGTGTCCCTGTCGTTCTACGGCATGAGCACCTTCGAGGGCCCGATGATGTCCATCAAGACCGTCAACGCCCTGAGCCACTACACCGACTGGACCGTCGGCCACGTGCACTCCGGCGCCCTGGGCTGGGTGGGCCTGGTCTCCATGGGCTCGCTGTACTACCTGATCCCGCGCCTGTTCGGCCAGAAGAAGATGTACAGCACCAAGGCCATCGAGGTGCACTTCTGGGTCGCCACCATCGGCATCGTCCTGTACATCGCCGCCATGTGGATTGCCGGCGTCATGCAGGGCCTGATGTGGCGCGCCGTCAATCCCGACGGCACCCTGACCTACACCTTCGTCGAGAGCGTCAAGGCCTCCTACCCGTTCTATGTGATCCGTGTCGCCGGCGGCCTGCTGTACCTGGCCGGCATGCTGGTCATGCTGTGGAACACCTGGCTGACCGTGGCCAATGGCCGCGCTGTCCAGGTCGCCGTGCCGGCCCCTGCCCACGCCTGACGAACCGCAAGGAAGTTCCAACATGAGCAATTCCAACCAAAGCGCCGGTTTCAGCCACGAGAAGGTCGAGACCAGCAACTTCCTGATGATCGTGCTGATCGTCCTGGTCGTCGCCATCGGCGGCCTGGTCGAGATCGTGCCGCTGTTCTTCCAGAAGTCCACCACCGAGGCGGTGCAGGGCGTCAAGCCCTACAACCCGCTGCAGCTGGCCGGCCGGGACATCTACCTGCGCGAGGGCTGCTACAACTGCCACTCGCAGATGATCCGCCCCTTCCGTGCCGAGACGCTGCGCTACGGCCACTACTCGGTGGCCGGCGAGTTCGTCTACGACCACCCCTTCCAGTGGGGCTCCAAGCGCACCGGCCCGGACCTGCACCGCGTGGGCGGCAAGTACTCCGACGAGTGGCACCGCATCCACCTGGTCAACCCGCGTGACGTGGTGCCCGAGTCCAACATGCCGGCCTACCCCTGGCTGGAGAAGACGGCCCTGGTGCCCGCCGAGATCCAGCCGAAGATGAAGGCCCTGCGCACCGTGGGCGTGCCCTACTCCGACGAGGAGATCGCCAAGGCGCCCGAGGCGCTGAAGGACAAGACCGAGATGGACGCCCTCATCGCCTACCTGCAGGGCATGGGCCTGGCCCTGAAGTAAGGAGAAACGCCATGGACATCACCACCGCGCGCATCGTCGCCACGCTGGTTTCCTTCGTGACGTTCCTGGGCATCGCCGCCTGGGCCTACGCCCGCCGCAACCAGGGCCGTTTCGAGGACGCCGCCTCGATCCCGTTCCAACAAGACTGATAGGCGCACCATGAGCGACTTCACCTCCAATTTCTGGTCCGTCTTCGTGGCCGCCATCACCGTGGGCGGCATCCTCGCCTGCCTGCTGCTGCTGTGGGTCACCGCCCGCAAGAAGGTCGCGGCCGACGCCGACAACACCACCGGCCACGTCTGGGACGAGGACCTGCGTGAGATGAACAACCCCCTGCCGCGCTGGTGGATGTGGATGTTCGTCCTCACCATCGTCTTCTCGCTGCTGTACCTGGTGGCCTACCCCGGCTTCGGCAATGCCCCGGGCAAGCTGGGCTGGACCTCGCGTGGCGCCTATGACGCGGAAGTGGACAAGGCCAAGCAGGAGCTCGCGCCCCTGTACGCCCAGTTCACCTCCCGCAAGCCCGAGGAACTGGCCGGCGACCCCAAGGCCATGGCCGTGGGCGAGCGCCTGTTCATGAACAACTGCGCGCAGTGCCACGGCTCCGACGCGCGCGGCAGCAAGGGCTTTCCCAACCTGACCGATGCCGACTGGCTGCATGGCGGCTCCCCCGACAAGATCGTCGAGACGCTGGCCAAGGGCCGCAACGGCAACATGCCCCCCATGGCCGCGGCCGTCGGCTCGCCCGAGGACGTCAAGAACGTCGCCCACTACGTCCTGAGCCTGTCCAATGCCCCGCACGACTCGGTGCGCGCGCAACTGGGCAAGTCCAAGTACTCGGCCTGCGCCGCCTGCCACGGCGCCGACGGCAAGGGCAACGTGGCGCTGGGCGCGCCCAACCTGACCGACGACACCTGGCTGCACGGCTGGGGCGAGCAGGCCATCATCAACATGGTGAACAATGGCAAGGTCAACGTCATGCCGGCCCAGGAGGCCAAGCTGACGCCCGAGCAGATCCATGTCCTGGCGTCCTACGTCTGGAGCCTGTCCAACAAGCCCCAGGCGGTCGCCAAGCAGCCCTGAGTTCCCCCCGAAGGCCTTCCACCGCCCATGTCCGACTCGCCGCGAAAGGTCATCCCCATCGTTCCGCAAGGGCCGGGGGGGGATGACGAAGTTGTCTACCAGTCGCTCTACGAGTCGGCCAAGAAGATCTATCCGCGCAGCGTCGCGGGCCGTTTCGCCAACTGGCGCTGGGCCTTCGTCTGGCTCACCCAGCTGGTCTTCTACGGGCTGCCCTGGCTGCAGTGGGGCGAGCGCCAGGCCGTGCTGTTCGACCTGGCGGCGCGGCGCTTCTACATCTTCGGCTACGTCCTGTACCCGCAGGACTTCATCTACCTCACCGGCCTGCTGGTGATCAGCGCACTGTCGCTGTTCCTCTTCACTGCCGTCGCCGGCCGCCTGTGGTGCGGCTTCGCCTGCCCGCAGACGGTCTACACCGAGATCTTCCTGTGGATCGAGCGCCATGTGGAGGGCGACCGCCCCCAGCGCATGAAGCTCGACGGCGCGCCCATGTCCCTGGAGAAGCTGTTCAAGAAGTGGTTCAAGCACTTCCTGTGGATCGGCTTTTCCATCTGGACCGGCTTCACCTTCGTGGGCTACTTCACGCCCATCACCGACCTGGGCATGGAATTCCTGCGGACCCGCATGAGTTCCTGGGAGGTCTTCTGGGTGTTCTTCTACGGCTTTGCCACCTACGGCAACGCCGGCTGGATGCGCGAGCAGGTGTGCAAGTACATGTGCCCCTACGCCCGCTTCCAGAGCGCCATGTTCGACAAGGACACGCTCATCGTCAGCTACGACGCCGCGCGCGGCGAGCCGCGCGGCACCCGCGGCCGCAAGGACGACCTGGCGGCCAAGGGCCTGGGCTCGTGCATCGACTGCAACCTGTGCGTGCAGGTCTGCCCCACCGGCATCGATATCCGCGACGGCCTGCAGTACGAGTGCATCGGCTGCGGCGCCTGCGTGGACGTGTGCAACGGCGTCATGGACAAGATGCGCTACCCGCGCGGCCTCATCAGCTTCACCACCCAGCACGCGCTCAAGGAGCGCTGGACCAGCCGGCAGATCCTGCGCCACGTGCTGCGCCCGCGCGTGCTGGTCTACACCGCCATCCTGGGCGCCCTGGTGCTGGCCATGGGCATGAGCCTGGCGCTGCGCACCCCGCTCAAGGTCGACGTGGTGCGTGACCGGGCCTCGCTGGCGCGCATCGTCGCGGGCGGCCGCATCGAGAACGTCTACCGCCTGCAGATCATGAACGCCACCGAGCAGGCCCAGACCTACCGCATCACGGCCGAGGGCCTGCCCGGCCTGGCCGTGTCGTCCGAGTCGGAGTTCGCCGTCGAGCCCACCCAATCGCGCTGGGTCGTCCTGCGCCTGCAGGTGCCCTATGGCGCGGCCGAGGCCGGCTCCCACAAGATCCGCTTCCACATCGCCGCTGCCACCGGGGCCGCGGTGACCGAGAAGTCCGTTTTCCTCATGCCCCGTCCCTGACCGGAGGTTCCCCGCCATGACCACGTCCCAACAACCCGACGCCGCCTCCAAGCCCTGGTGGACCCACGGCCTTGTCTGGCTGATCATCGCCGGTCCCGCCATCGTCGTCGTCGCCGGCATCGCCACCCTGGTGCTGGCCCTGCGCACGCCCGACCCCCTGGTCGCCCAGGACTACTACCGCAAGGGCATCGAAATCAACAAGACCCTGGCCGCCCAGGGCGGCAAGGCCATGCTGCCGGCCCTGCAGGGCCGCAACCATGCCGCCACGCCCGACTCCGGGTTGACCCCGGCTGACGGCCGTTGAGCTTGCCCCTACAGTGGGCCCCACAACGACAACGACCCGGAAGGAGAGCGCGTCATGTGGAGCAAATTGATCATGGCCGTGGCCTGGCCGGCCTTCCTGGCCGCCTGCCTGCTGGAGGCCGTGGTGTTCGCCGTCGTCGACCCGCTGGACCTCAGCTGGGGCGACGGTCCCCTGGGCTGGTCGCGCCAGGCGGTCTATACCGTGGCGTTCTTCATCTTCTGGGCGGCGGCCCTTTTGTCCAGCCTCACGGCCCTGACCCTGGCGGGCTCAGGCGGCCGTGGTCAATCTGAACCCCTTCACGAATGACCTGATTTCCAGGGGCTCCGGGATTACCCGCAGGCTTGTGCTGTAATTTGCGGTGAAGACACGACCGCAGTCACACGTGCCCTTTTCCCTCCTGAATGACGCCGAAGCCGCCAGCAGCCTGGCGGCGCTCCTCGATTCGGCCATGGACGCCATCATCAGCATCGATGAGGCGGAGCACATCGTCATGTACAACCGCGCCGCGGAGCAGACCTTCGGCTGGTCGGCGGCGCAGGTCATGGGCCAGCCCCTGTCCATGCTCATGCCCGAGCGGTTCCGCCGGGGCCACGGCGACCACGTGCGTCGTTTTGCCGCCACGGGCGTCACCACGCGCCGCAAGGGGCAGGGCGGCGACGGCGTCACCCTCTGGGGCCTGCGCGCCGATGGCAGCGAGTTCCCGATGGACGCGTCCATCTCCCAGATCGCCACCGGCCACGGCAAGGTCTTCTCCGTCATCCTGCGCGACGTCACCGAGCGCGTGCGCGCCCGCCAGGACCTGGCCCGCTTCGCCACCGAGGCGGCGGCCGTGCGCGAGCAGGAAAAAAGCCGCGTCGCCCGCGAGCTGCACGACGAGCTGGCCCAGTCCCTCACCGCCCTCAAGATGGACGCCATCTGGCTGCGTGACCACCTGGGCGGCCACCCGGCCGCCACCGACAAGGCCCTGGGCATGCTGCGCATGCTGGACACCAGCATCGCCTCGGTGCGCCGCATCGCCGCCGACCTGCGTCCGCTGATCCTGGACGACCTGGGCCTGGTGCCGGCCATCGAGTGGCTGGCGCAGACCTTCAGCCAGCGCCACGGCGTGGCCTGCGAACTCGACATCGACGAATCCCTGGAGCTGCAGGAGCCCTACGCCACGGCCGTCTTCCGCATCGTTCAGGAGTCCCTGGTCAACGTGGCCAAGCATGCCCAGGCCCGCACGGCCCGTGTCCGGGTCGCGCGCGAAGGTGGCGAGATCGTGCTGGAGGTGCGCGACGACGGCGCCGGCTTCGACGCCGCGGCCGCGCGCAAGCCGCAGTCCCTGGGCCTGATCGGCCTGCGCGAGCGCGCGCAGCTGCTCGAGGGCACGGTGCGCATCGACTCCGCGCCGGGCCAGGGCACCTGCGTGCAGGCCCGCATTCCCGCGCCCGAAGGGACTCCTACATGAGCCGTATCGTCCTGGCCGACGATCACGCCATCGTCCGCGAAGGCCTCAAGCGCATCCTGTCTGCCGCCGAGGGCTTCGAGGTCGTGGGCGAGGCCGCCGACGGCACCCAGGTCATGCAGCTCGCCCGCGAGGCCGACTTCGACCTGCTGGTCCTGGACCTGTCCATGCCCGGGCGCAGCGGCATGGAGCTGATCAAGCTGGTCAAGGCCGAAAAGCCCCGGGTCCGCATCCTGGTGCTGTCCATGCACCACGAGGTCCAGTACGCCGTGCGGGCCATCAAGTCCGGCGCCAGCGGCTACCTCACCAAGGAAAGCGCCCCCGCCGAGCTGGAGCAGGCCCTGCGCAAGATCGCCGCCGGCGGCGCTTACGTCACCGCCGAGGTCGCGCAGCAGCTGGCCCTGGGTGCCATGCCGGGCAGCCAGGCCGCGCCCCATGAATCCCTGTCCGCGCGGGAATTCGAGGTCTTCCAGCAGCTGGTGGCCGGCACCAGCGTCACCGACATCGCCGGCCGGCTCAACCTCTCGGTCAAGACCGTCAGCACCCACAAGTCCAACCTCATGCACAAGCTGGGGGTGGGCAACCCGGCCGACCTCGTGCGCTACGCCATGAAGCACGGGCTGGCCGACGCCATCGAGCCCTGACCGCCAGGAGGCCGCAAGGCGGTCCCTAGGACGATTCCTAGGCCCTTTCCAGACGAATCCGAGCCTGCAACTCGGAGCGTGCCGATGGGCTCGAGCCGGGTTCGCAGGCACAGTCGAGCCATGTCTCCTGCCGCCGCCCCCCGCGTCTTCCTGGCCGACGATTCGGACCTGATCCGGTCCCGCGTCGCCATGCTCCTGGGGGAGAACGCCATGGAAGTCGTGGGGCAGGGCGGCACCCCGCAGGCCTGCATCGACGGCATCCTGTCCAGCCACCCGGAAGTCGTGGTGCTGGACGTGCAGCTCGAGGGCGGCACCGGCCTGCAGGTCCTGCGCGCCGTGCGCCAGGCCGCGCCCGACATCGCTTTCGTCGTCTTCAGCAACAACGCCGCCGCCGCCTACCGCAAGCGCTACCTGGGCGAAGGCGCGACCAGTTTCCTCGACAAGAGCAGCGACTTCGAACAGCTGCCTTCGGCCATTGCCGACGCCGGCCACCGCGCCGCCCACTGACCCCTGAGCGAGACCACCATGATCCACGAACACGCCACCGCCTCCATCCGCGTCGTGACGCAACGTTCCATGATGGACGCCGACGAGCATGTCGGCTGCACGGCCACCCCCCTCAAGACGCTGTGCTCCAACTGCCACCTCAAGGACCTGTGCCTGCCCTGCGGCCTGGACGGTTCGGATGTCGAGCGCCTGGACGGCCTGAAGTTCGGCCGCAAGCGCATCAAGGCCGGGGAGGAGCTCTACCGTGGCGGCGAGAAGTTCCAGTTCATCTACGCCGTGCGCAGCGGCACCTTCAAATCCAGCCTCATGCTGGCCGATGGCCGCGAGCAGGTCTCGGGCTTCCACATGGCCGGCGAGCTCATGGGCCTGGACGGCGTGGCCAACGGCCGCCATGCCAGCGCCTCCACCGCGCTGGAGGATGCCGAGGTCTGCGCCATTCCCTACACCCACCTCACCGAGCTGGCCAGCGACAGCACGGACATGCAGATGCTCATGGCCCGCCTCATGAGCCGCGAGATCGTGCGCGAGCACAGCCTGATGATGCTGCTGGGCAGCATGAACGCGGAGGAACGCCTGGCGGCCTTCCTGCTGAACATCTCGCAACGCATGAAGGCGCGCGGTTACTCCGCCAATGAATTCCACCTGCGCATGTCGCGCGCCGAGATCGGCAGCTACCTGGGCATGAAGCTGGAAACCGTCAGCCGCACCTTCTCGGCCTTCCAGCAGCAGCGCCTGCTGGAGGTGGACAAGCGGCACATCCGCATCCTGGACCTGGACGGCCTGAACCGTGCCTTCCAGGCGCGGGTTCACTGAGCGCGCCTTCCCGGCGCGCGTTCACCGGGCCGCGGCCGGGCCCGGTCAGGCCTTCTCGGCCTGCGACTGGCAGCGGATGCAGCGCATCGCCGTCGGCAGGGCCTCCAGGCGGCGCAGCTCGATGGGCTCGCCGCAGCTGGCGCACTGCCCGTACTCGCCGGCCTCCAGCCGCTGCCGCGCGGCGCGCAGGGCCTCCAGCTCGGCGACAGCATGCGCGTGCTGCATGTCGTGCACGGCCGTCATCGTCACCTCCTCGGCCAGCTCCTTGGTGTCCGTCACCTCCGCGCCGGCCGCATGCGCCTCGGCGTGGGCCCGCTCCTCGGCGGCGTCCTCGGCCAGCACGGCCTGCAGCTGGGCTTCACGCCGGGCCAGCAGGTCCAGGAATCGGGGGGCCATGTCGGGTTGGAAGGTGCTCATGCTCGTCGCCTCGGCAATCGTGGGATCAGGGGGGAAGATGGGGTTCATTCTGCGGCCTGCAAGCGGCGTTCCAATTGACACGGGTCAACCCCGGCGGGGCCTGCCGGGCGCATGATCGCACCATCGTTCCACCCTGTTGCGAGGTTCACCATGTTCAAGCGCATCCTCCTGGCCTCTGATGGCTCTGCCGCGTCCGACCATGCCGCCACGCTGGCCGTGTCGCTGGCCCGCACGCATGGCGCCAAGATCACCGCGCTGTACGTGGTCGATCCCTATCCCTACCTGGGCATCGGCGAGGCCAACCCCATGGGATTCAACGCCTACATGGCGGCCGCGCGAGACCATGCGGCGCAGGCCCATGCCCGCATCGCCACCCAGTGCAACGAAGGCGGCGCCCCGGTCGAGTGCGACCTGCGCATGGTGGAGGACGTGGCCGTCCTCGACGGCATCCTGCAGACCGCGCGCGAGGCCCAGTGCGACCTCATCGTCATCGGCTCGCACGGCCGCACCGGCATCGCCCGCCTCGTGCTGGGCAGCATCGCGGCCAAGGTGGTGGCGCAATCGCCCGTGCCGGTCCTTGTCACCCGCTGACGCCCGCGCCGCTACCTGAAAGCCCTTGCCTGCCATGACCGCCATCACCCCGGAGCTGCTGCAGCGGTTCGACGTCAACGGACCGCGCTACACCTCCTACCCGACGGCCGACCGTTTCGTCGAGGCCTTCACCGCCGACGACTACATCCAGGCCCTGTCGCACCGTGGCCAGCAGGGGTCGGCCTTGCCGCTGTCGATCTACGTGCACGTGCCGTTCTGCGCCTCGCTGTGCTACTACTGCGCCTGCAACAAGATCATCACCAAGCACCATGAGCGCGGCACGGAATACCTGAAGTACCTGGAGCGCGAAGTCGAGCTCCAGGTCGCCCACCTGGGGCGCGGCCACGCCGTCAGCCAGCTGCACCTGGGCGGGGGCACGCCCACCTTCCTGTCCGACGAAGAGCTGGCCCAGCTGATGGCGATGCTGCGGCGCAGCTTCAGCCTGGTGCCGGGTGGCGAGTACTCCATCGAGATCGACCCGCGCACCGTCACCTCCGAGCGGCTGCAGGCCCTGGCGGCGCTGGGCTTCAACCGGGTCAGCTTCGGCGTGCAGGACTTCGACCCCGAGGTCCAGAAGGCCATCCACCGCATCCAGCCCGCCGAGCAGGTGTTCCGCCTGGTCGACGAGGCCCGCCGCATCGGCTTCGAGTCCATCAACGTGGACCTGATCTACGGCCTGCCCAAGCAGACGGCCGAATCCTTCGCCCGCACGCTGGCGCAGGTCAACGAGCTGCGGCCCGACCGCATCGCCCTGTACGGCTACGCCCACCTGCCCGAGCGCTTCAAGCCGCAGCGGCGCATCATCAGCGCGGACCTGCCCACCGGCGGCAGCAAGATCGGCATGCTGTCCTCGGCGCTGGCCGCGTTCGAGCAGGCGGGCTATGTCTATGTGGGCATGGACCACTTCGCGTTGCCCGACGACCCGCTGGCCGTGGCCAAGCGCCAGGGCCGCCTGCACCGCAACTTCCAGGGCTACAGCACGCAGCCCGATTGCGACCTGATCGCGCTGGGCGTCTCGGCCATCGGCCGGGTGGGGGCCACCTACAGCCAGAACGCCAAGACGCTGGAGGAGTACTACGACCTGATCGACCAGGGCCACCTGCCTGTGGTGCGCGGCCTGGCCGTCAGCCGCGACGACCTGGCGCGCCGGGCCGTCATCATGGCGCTCATGTGCCAGGGCCAGGTGCTGTTCGAGCCGATCGAGCTGGCCTGGATGCTGGACTTCAAGTCCTACTTCGCCGCGGAGATGGCGCAGATGGCGCAGTTGGTGGACCAGGGGCTGGTCACCATCGACGCGCAGGGCATCCGTGTCACGGCCGAGGGCTGGTACTTCGTGCGTGCGGTGGCCATGGTCTTCGACCGCTACCTGCAGGCCGACCGCAGCCGCGCGAAGTTCTCGCGCATCATCTGATTCCGACTGAGCCTTCCGCGAGTTTCCTGCCCATGTCCACCTCCCTGGCCGTCACCGCGCTCTTGATGGGGCTGGCCGGCGGCCCGCACTGCGCCGCCATGTGCGGGGCTGCGTGCGCGGGCATCTCGCGCATCGGCCGGGGCAGCGCGCAGCGCTCGATGTGGACCTTCCAGGCGGGCCGGCTGGCGGGTTATGCGGTGGCCGGCGGCCTGGCCGCCACCGTGGTGCAAAGCTTCGCCTGGCTCACCACGCAGACGGCGGTGCTCAAGCCGGTGTGGACCCTGTTCCACCTGGGCGTGCTCGCCTGGGGCCTGACCCTGCTGCTGCTGGCCCGCCAGCCGGCCTGGGCGCAGCAGGCGGGTCTGGCGGCCTGGGCCAAGGTTCGGCCGCTGGTGCAGCGCACGGGCGGCGTCTTCGGTGCCGGCGCCCTGTGGATCTTCATGCCCTGCGGCCTGCTGTGGTCGGCCTTGCTGGTGGCTTCCCTCAGCGGCGGCCCGGTGCAGGGCGCCTTCTCCATGGCCTTGTTCGCCGCGGGCAGCAGCCTGGGCCTCATCGCCGGTCCCGGCCTGCTGGCGCGCATCCGCGACGCCGGCAACCGGTTGCGCGGCGACTGGGGCACCCGGGTGGCCGGCGGCCTGCTGGCGGCCACGGCGGTCTTCGCGCTGTGGATGGACCTGGCGGAACGCATCGCCATCTGGTGCCAGTGAGTGGCCTGCGTCAGCAGGGCTGGATCCTGCGGTCGACACGCACCTCGCTGACAGCCCCCCGTCAGCCCCCTCCGGAACAACTGCAGAGCTCGGCTGACTGAAGAGCTTCGGCGGCTTCCGCCTGACCTGGGGCTTTTCCATGATGACTGTTCACGGCAGCGCTGCTGCTGCCTACGCGTGCCTGCATCCGGGCGCCACCGCCGCCCGGCGGGAAACCAAATCCGACACCCCTGACGGGCCCCTCCAGCCATCCGCCGCCCGGGAAGCCCTGGCTGCCGCCGTGGCCGGACTCGTCCCGGACGGGCGCGCGCAGCCCCTGGCCGATGCGCTCGCCGCCTGCCTGGAGGGCAACGCCCTGTGCTTCACGCGCCTGGACGCGCAGTGGCACGGGTTGGTGTGCTACCTGCCGACCGAGGCGTGGTCACTGCTCGATGGCCTGGCGGGGGAGGGCGGCATCGTCCGCGTGGCGGTCCCGCAGGCCGTGCACAGCGACGAACTGGAGCTCCTGGCCCAGGGCCTTGCCGTGCTGCCTGCCCTGGCCCACCTGGACCTGCCGGTCCCCCGGTCCGGCGGCGCCATCGACCTGTCCGCGATGCATGCCCGCCAGCAGCCGCTGGTCCTGCGGCTGCACTGCGTGCGCCCCGATGGCTGGCGGATCACCGTGCCGCAGGACTGCCGGGTGCAGGCCACCGGACCGGTGGCGCGCCAGGCCCACCTGCTCAAGCCGAAGGTCGCCTATGTCGACCGCCAGGGCCAGCCCACCGGCGAATCCCACGCATTGCCCGGCGTGCCCTACCTGGCCAAGCCGCCCGAGTCGGTCGTCGAGGCCTGCCAGGGCGACGCAAAGGCCGCGCGGCGCATGGCCCTCGGGATCAATACGAACGGACGTGCGCAGTTCGACGGCAAGGGTGGACTGTCCGGCGACGCGCCTGCCGACCGCACCATCTGGTGCCGCCACATCGCCTGGAAAGTGGGTGAGGACTGGCGGGTACGGCGCGGCCTGCAGCAGGTCGGCATGCCCGCAACGATGTCCTACGAGCCCTATTCCACTCCCGGGGCACTGGCCGCCCACGTCGAGCCCGAAGTCCAGGCCGCCTATGACCGGGACTTCGGGCGCGAAGCCGCCGCCGTGTTCACGGACCGGGGCTTCGGCGAGGCCCTGCAGGTGCAGTTCGACACGCTGGCCCCGGGCCAGGAGCGCATCTTCCTGCTGGCCACCATGCAGCACGCGATGACCCTGGAGCTGCGCCGCAAGGGGCGGCACTGCATCGTGACCCAGTACGACCCGAACGTGTCCACCGTGCCGCTCAAGCTGCTGGTGTCCGATCCGTCCGACCTGCGTGCCTTCGCGCTGGGCGACCTGCTCGGGCCGCGATACCAGGACTATGTGCCCCTGGCCGCCTTCGTCCCGGCAGCCTTGTTCGCCTCCGGCGGTGCCAGCGAACGGGCCAGCGGTCCGTGCCGCCTCCACGGCTTCACCCCCGATGTGCTCGCCTCGCGCGAAGGGCTCTACTGGCTCCTGCGCAGCGGCGCCGCCACCGACATCGACCGTGCGGTCCAGGCCATCGTGGCCATCGCCGAAGGCAAGGACAACGCGCTCCTCATGGCGCGCCTGTCCGCGCGGTACGAGGGGTACAGCGGCCTGGTGGATGCCCTGTTCTGGCGCCGCCGTGAGACGGTGGACGCCTACATCCAGGCGATCCAGCGGCACGCGCTGCCGGTCATCGGGGAGGCCGGGGTGGCCTACCTGCTGGAAGACATCCCGCGCCAGGCTGGGGTGACGCTGGGCCGCAAGGACGGCGAGGGCAAGCCGGAATGAAAAAGGGGACGCCAGGCGTCCCCTTTCCTTGTGGGCTGGCGGGGCATGCGCCCCGCCGCCGGCTCAACGCCAGGCGCCCTTGTTGCCGCCGCCGAAACCGCCGCCCGAGCGGCCGCCCCGGTTGCCGCCGCCACCACCGCCCCCACGGCGGCCGCGGCCGCCCATGCTGTCCACGCTGGTGCGCAGCGGGTCGGGCTGGCCGTCGTTGCTACCGCGGCGCGCCGCGTCGGCGTCGCGCACCACGAAGGGGGAATTCTTCTGGTGGGCGCCGGCGCGCGGCTGGAACTCGTCGTCGAACTGGCGGGGCTGCTGCGGGCGCTGGCCCTGGCCCTGGCCCTGGCCTTGGCTGCGATGGCCGCCGCCGCCGTTGCCGCCGCCACGGCGGCCCTGGCCACCCTGGCCGCCGCCGTTGCCGCCCTGGCGCGGGCCCTGGCCCTGGCCCTGCGGCGGACGGGCCTGCTGGCGCGGCTGGCCGTCGGCCTTGCCCTCGCCATCACCCTGTCCGCGGCCCTTGCTGCCGCCGCGGCCATTGCCGCCGCCGTTGCCGGCCTTGTTCGTGCGGATGCGCTCCATCATCTCCTGGCGCGCGGCCTTGGCGGCTGCGGCCATCACATCGCGGCTCGGGGGCTTGCCCGCGCCGCCCCAGATCGTCTGGCGGCCCATGGCGATGGGCTCGGCGCGCTCGCCTTCCTCGGGGCCGAAGCCCTCGACCGGCTGCACCGGGATCTGCTGCTTGGTGAAGCGCTCGATCTCCTGCATGAAGCCTTCCTCGTCCAGGCACACCAGGCTCACGGCCTGGCCTTCCTTGCCCGCGCGGCCGGTGCGGCCGATGCGGTGGACGTAGTCCTCGGGCACGTTGGGGATCTCGTAGTTCACCACGTGCGGCAGGTCGTCGATGTCGATGCCGCGGGCGGCGATGTCGGTGGCCACCAGGGCGCGGATCTCGCCGCTCTTGAAGCCGGCCAGCGCCTGCGTGCGCGCGCCCTGGCTCTTGTTGCCATGCAGCGCCATCGCGGTGATGCCGTTCTTCTCCAGGAACTCGGCCACGTGGTTGGCGCCGAATTTGGTGCGGGTGAACACCAGCACCTGGCTCCAGTCGTTGGACTGGATGATGTGCGCCAGCAGGGCCTTCTTCTTCGTGCGGCCCACCGGGTGGACCACCTGGGTGATGCGCTGCACCGTGGTGTTGCGCGGCGTCACCTGGATGCTTTGCGGGTTCTTCAGCAGGCCATTGGCCAGCTCGCGGATCTCGTCGCTGAAGGTGGCGGAGAACAGCAGGCTCTGTTTTTCCTTGGGCACCAGGGCCAGCACCTTCTTCACGTCGTGGATGAAGCCCATGTCCAGCATGCGGTCGGCCTCGTCCAGCACCAGGATCTCGACCGTGGTCAGGTCCAGGTGGCCTTGTTGGGCCAGGTCCAGCAGGCGGCCGGGGGTGGCCACCAGGATGTCCACGCCCTTCCTGATGCGGTCGATCTGCGGGTTCATGCCCACGCCGCCGAAGATGACGGTGGACGTCAGGGGCAGGTACTTGCCATAGAGGCGGATCGACTCCTCCACCTGGGCGGCCAGCTCGCGCGTGGGCGTCAGCACCAGGGCGGCGATGCCGTCCTTGCCGAACTTGTTGGTCTTGCCGTGGCCCTTGGACAGCTTGTGCAGCAGCGGCAGGGTGAATGCCGCGGTCTTGCCGGTGCCGGTCTGCGCGCCGGCCAGGAGGTCATGGCCCTCGAGCACGGCCGGGATGGCCTGGGCCTGGATGGGAGTGGGGGTCTCGTAGCCCTGTTCGCGAACGGCCTTGAGGATGGCGGGTGCCAGATTGAGTTCTTCGAAATTCATGCAGTGTGAAGCGCCGGGAATCCAGGGCGCATGGAATCGGCCTGTACGGTGCAGATTTAAGGGCACCGCGCCAGTCTGAGGCTGATCAGTTCGGGAGTTGGAGCCTGCGGCAGGTTCCGAGGGAAGGGTCCCACGCCAAGCCGCTGAGGTCCCCGGCAGGACGCCGGTGCCGCGCCAACTGGTTGCGCGGTCAGCATTCATTGTCGCACGGTTTGGCCGGAAAGGGTCGGGGGACCGATAATCGAGGGTTTCCGGCTCCTGACGGCCGGCCCCCTTTTTCCGTTTTTCCAGACACAAGCCAATGGCCCAATACGTCTTTTCCATGAACCGCGTCGGCAAGACCGTGCCGCCGAAGCGCCAGATCCTCAAGGACATCTCGCTGTCCTTCTTCCCCGGTGCCAAGATCGGCGTGCTGGGCCTGAACGGCTCGGGCAAGTCCACGCTGCTCAAGATCATGGCCGGCATCGACAAGGAGATCGAGGGCGAAGCCATCCCCATGGCCGGTCTCAAGATCGGATACCTGCCGCAGGAGCCGCAGGTCAACGCCGAGAACACCGTGCGCCAGGAGGTCGAGGAAGCCCTGGGCGAAGTGAACACCGCCAAGGCCAAGCTCGAGGAGGTCTACGCCGCCTACGCCGAGCCCGATGCCGACTTCGACGCCCTGGCCGCCGAGCAGGCCCGCCTGGAGGCCATCATCGCCACCTCCGGCACCGACTCCGAGCACCAGCTGGAAATCGCCGCCGACGCCCTGCGCCTGCCGCCCTGGGACGCCAAGATCGGCCTGCTGTCCGGTGGCGAGAAGCGCCGCGTCGCCCTGTGCAAGCTGCTGCTGTCCAAGCCCGACATGCTGCTGCTCGACGAACCCACCAACCACCTGGACGCCGAGTCGGTCGACTGGCTGGAGCAGTTCCTCCAGCGCTACCCCGGCACCGTGGTGGCCATCACCCACGACCGCTACTTCCTGGACAACGCCGCCGAGTGGATTCTTGAACTCGACCGCGGCCATGGCATTCCGTACAAGGGCAACTACAGCACCTGGCTGGAGCAGAAAGAGGCCCGTCTCGAGCAGGAGCAGCGCACCGAGGACGCCCGCACCAAGGCCATGAAGAAGGAACTGGAGTGGGCGCGCCAGAACCCCAAGGGCCGCCAGGCCAAGAGCAAGGCCCGCCTGGCCCGCTTCGAGG
>JACCDX010441382.1_pt1 | contig 24050 bp, 27 predicted proteins | sample 7449681 | NCBI WGS metagenome assembly JACCDX01 (sample SAMN15323450, study PRJNA562643) | freshwater metagenome | isolation source: river surface water | place: USA:Blue River Watershed | collected 2017-08-18
AGGACCATCTGTCGCAAGAACTTGAGCGCTTGCTGGCCTCGGCCGCGACCGAGCAGAAGTCGGTCGAGCGCTTGGCAGCGCTCGATCAGCAAGCAGGGCTGGCCATCAGCCCGCAGGACGAGGTCAGCATCGCGCTTGCAGTCAATCTGCGCGAACATCTGTCGCTGATAGAAGAGCGCCAGCAATTGCGCGCGCTCGAGGACAAACTTTCCGTCGACATCAGGCGGATGACCGAGAATCCGGGCCAGACTGACCCGCGTGCACTCGCGTCGCTGAAAGAAGATCTGCAGGCCGTACGCGATGCACTCAAGGCACAGGGCCAGAAGATCCGCGAGGTCGATGCAAAGATCATTCGCGCCGAAGGGCCGCTGGCCGATCGCCTGTGGAAGTATCCCGACACCGAGCCCCTGAGCGTCGTTGGCAAGCTCAGCTATGACCCGGCGCTGTACCAGGCAGTGAATGCGCTGGCCGACTGTGCCGATGCACGCGCGCAGCGCAAGCACAGCGAGCAATCGATCCACAAGCTCGCCGCCGGCCTGGACGACTGCCTGGAGAAACGCAAGACGGCCATCGGTGCAGACGTCGCGCGCGTGCTGACAGGTGAGCTACGGCGGGCTGTCGCGCAAAGTTTTGTCGCAATGATCAGAGAGCGGGAGCTGGCTGGTGAGCCCATCGATGGCGCGACCCTGCTGGTCAGTGATCATCGTGAAGCGATTCTGGCCGAGCTCGCTGCCAGCGGCATAGATCTCGAGCGCTTCGGGCCGGAGATACGGCATATGCTGATGCGCGAGCTGAGCCTGACCGACATCGAACAATGGCTGACAGAGACCGATACGGCCAGCAAGACCGACAAGGCCAACAAGGCCGACAAGGCCGACAACGCCGACAACGCCGACAAGGCCGGGGCGGCAGCGCTGACACCCGAGGCCGAACAGGTATTGGCCTCGATTGCCAACCTGCAGCCGCAGGAGCGTTTTTTCCTCAGTGCCGGTGGCGGCATCACGGCCAGCACGGGGGGGCTGCGCATTGTTCCGGGCGTCGGTGTCAGCGTGTCGGCCGGGCGCGGCAAGGATCATCTGCTCGAGGTCTATCGCGACGGGGACGAGTTCGTGCTGCATGTTGCTGACAGCACTTCCCTGAAGACCAAGCTCGGCGTGCGTGCGGGACTGGCAGACGGCGTCGTGATGGTCGGTGCATCGGCCGCTGCCTCGATGACCCGCGGTCAGGGCTTCGACGCCCGTTATGCATCGGCGCAGGAACTGGTCGATGCGATGCGCGCGCTGTACGCGAGCCGTGGCGAAGGCAGCCAGGCATTGCTCGACCGCGCTTCGTCGGTCGCATTCATTTCCGATGCCGAGAAGCGTGTCCGCGCCGCTGCGATCGCGACACTGGATCTGATGCCGCTGGGCGAAGCACTGGCAGGCATAGGCGCCGAGCAGCCTGCGACCGATGCGGATGGGCATGATCAGGGCGGGCCCTTCGGTCTCAGCGCCGGCGCGCATGCGAAGGCCGGCGCCGGCGTTACCTGGCGCGACACTACTGCGTCGAACAACCAGGTGCAGACCGTCAGACACGCGAAGTTCTATGACATCGAACTCAGTGTCGATGCCAAACTCTGGTTGAACATGCCGACCAGTCAGGCCGCAGTGGCCGAGGGCCTGGGCGTCGATGACATGCGCAACATCAATGAAGACAAAGAAGATACCGAGGCCTTCCTCGCCGGCATCGAGCTCGCCAGCAAACACCTGGCCGGGCAGCAGCGCGAGAAGGTCGTATCCGAGCTCGAGCTGACTCAGTCGGTGCGGGACGGGCACGCGCAGGCGGTGGCCTGCCATTTCCGCTTCCTCGCGCCCGAGGGCATGAGCATCGATCGGCTGGCGCGCGTCGCCCCCGGCTATGTTGACCAGATCCGGCGCATGGCGCCCGGCGCAGAGGACAGCTGCGCGCGGCTGTTCGAGCAGATCAACGGCGGCGGCTTCGAGCTGACGCTGACGGCGCGGCTCGACCCGGCGCTGCAGGCGCAATGGAATGCTGATTATGCGGCTGCACGTGCTGCACTTGAGCGCGATCGGCCGTTGTTGTCAGCGGCGGCCAGTCAGCGCGAGGCAGCCGCCATCGAGCGCCGTTTTGCACGGCGACTCGAGGCGATGACGCGCGACCATGACAACATGCAGGTGTCGGGGCTCGCACTGCGCAAGACCGAGTCGTCGGACATGGGCATTGCGCTCAATGCGCTGCTGGTCAAGGGCAGTCTGGCGGCGCGTTCTGGGGGCGGCGAACTGGTCAATGAGATCAAATTCCTGCCACCTTCTTCAGGCGGCAGCCAGCCTTCGGCCGGCAACGATGAGCTTCAGCAGCTGCTGGTCGAGTCGCACCGCCGCCGTGATGAGTTGCTCAGCCGGCTGGGCGGTATCGGACGATTGTGAGCGTCATGTCGTCGAACTGCTCGGCATCGCCGGTGAAGCGGTCGACTGACGCAAAGATGGCCTGTGCCGCATCGCGCGCACTGCCGCGCGGCAGGGTCGACAGCAGCGTGCCCAGCCTGTGCTCGCCATACAGTTGCCGCGCGGTGTCGTGCGCCTCGGTCACGCCGTCGGTATACAGCACCAGCAGGTCATCGGTCGCCAGCTGATGCTCATGAGTGGGATAGCTGCTGTCATCCATCGCACCCAGCACCAGTCCGCATTCGGCATCAAGCGGCGTCAACTTGCCTGACGTGCTCAATACCAGCGGAGGATTGTGTCCGGCGCTCGCATAGCGCAGTCGGCCCGAAGCCAGGTCCAGCACCCCGAGGAAGGCCGTCGCGAACAGCAGCGCATTGTTCTCCGCGGCCAGCGCACGGTTGGCCAGCGCCAGACACTGGCCCGGTTCGGTATGCTGACTCGCCGACGCCTTCATCAGGATGCGTGCCATCATGCCGAACATGGCTGCCGGCACGCCCTTGCCCGACGCATCGCCGATCAGCAGCAACAGATAGCGATCGTCCAGCAGCGCAAAATCATAGAAATCGCCACCGACTTCCTGCGCGGGACGCATGCCCGCATTCAGGTCCAGCCGCGCCGACAGTGCTTGCATCGCATCGTCGCCCGGCAGATTGGACAGCTGAAGCTGGCGCGCGATCTCGAGCTCTTCGCGCAGGCGCGTCAGCTGGCCGCGCTCCGCCAGTGCCTGCCGTACCACGCTAAGGTCGCGCTCGCGTTCGTCCAGTAACTCGGTCAGTCGGGTCTGCTGCTGAATGACCTGATCGATCATGATCCGGAATGCGCGTCCGAGCCGATCCGGTCCTTCGGACTCGTGTGCCAGCTGTGCTTCGAGCGCGCGCTGCGCGCCCGAACCCAGCGTCTGCCGCAGTCTTTCCATCTCATGCTCGATCAGCAGCAGATTGGCTTTCTGGTGCAGGCTGGTACCGAAGCGCTGATGCTCTGCCTCGATCTCATTCGCCTGCAACACAGCGATCGCACCGGCGATCTGCTGCAGCTCCGTGGCCGACCCGAGGATGCGCGTCGAGCCGTACAGCTTGCCGTCGGCCACCTGCTGGACGATGTCACTCAATTCGCCGAGCGGCCTGAACTGTGCATCAAGCTGCTGATACATCAGGAAAGTCGTCAGCAGCAGCAACCCCAGCCCTGCGGCCAGCGCGATCAGCAGCTCGTTCCTGTCTTCCAACTGCGTCTCTGTCACGTCGACGATGCTGGTCAGGGTGGCGACACGTCGGGACTGCAGATCTTCCAGTGGTATCGCGGTCAGCTGATAGATACGGCCATCCAGCTCAAGGTCGGCAATCTCGGGCGCAGTCGACACCGGCTGCAGAAAACGCGCGGCGACGTCCTGTGGCAGATCCGTGGCCAGCAGCTTGCCATTGGGTGCATGGATCATCCAGTAGCCTGCAATACCCGTGGTGAGCAGCGGTGCCACAGTCGACAGCGATCGTACGGCCACCAGATAAGCGTCACGCGATGCACGCAGCGCGACCAGGATGCCCGGCTGTTTTCCGTCACCGTCATCAAACATCTGCAGCGACGACAGCGCGCTCTCGAAGCGCAAGCGCGTCACGATCACGCCCGGGTCAGCCAGCGATTTGCCCGGCCTCGGCCGTGTGCTTGACTGAAGTATGGTGCCATCCGCGCTCATCAGGTCGATCCGATGATAGGTCTCTCGCGTCGCTTCGCTGATCACTGAGGTGCTGCCGTGCGCATGCAGGCCATCGCGTGCCAGCGCACTCAGCATCGGTACCTGGCGTGCCGCGTTGGTACTGTAGGACTCGAGCGCGGTGCGCCAGGTCGATTGCAGATGCTGCAGCCGTGCCTCCCGCAGCTTGCGCGCATCGCTCCTTTCGGTATTCACCTGGATGCCGAGCATGACCAGCATCAACGCCAGCATCGCCACGAAAAAGGTCAGTGCAATCCTGCCCTTCAATGAGGCCGGGCTGCCGCGCAATCGCCGCAATCTGTCCGTCATGATGCTGCTGCCTTGACGGACCGCTGCAGGTCGTCGATATCGGCCAGTACGGCGCGGATTTCAGTGGCCATCGGCGGTAGATGATGCTCGATGTCCGCTGCGCGTCGCCGTATCGTCTGCAACAGCAGCTGTAACTTCTCCTGCTTGGCGAGCTCGGCCTGCATTGCCTCAGTCCACAGTGCGTCGGACGGCCTTAGTAATACCGCGCTTGCATCGCCGCGACGGAGGTTCTGAAGGCGCTCGCCCGGTTCTTCAATGTAGCGCACACAGAAACGTTGCAACAGCAGCCACGCCAGCAGTGCCCATAACAGCGCAAAGCCGGTAAAGATCGCGGTCACGCTGCCTGCGGACAGCAGGGTCTCTCGCTGCCGGTAAATGCCGATATGCAGCTCGCTCAGCGCCGTGGCCTCAACGTCGATGGGCCCGACCGCACGGTGCCATCCCGGGTCCTGCGGCGACCGCAGCGCCAGGCCAGGTCGTATATGGCTGGCGATCACGCGCTTGTCGGCAGTGACCACCTCAAGTGTGCGGATCTCTCTGCGTTCGTGCGCCAGCTTTGCGAGCATTGCTTCCACCTGTGCCGGGTCGGCCTCTGCGATGCCGTCTACAAAGTTCAGCCGCAAGCGTTCCGCTTCACCCTCTGCCAGCAAGTTCGCTTCGAGTTGGCCGACTTCCCTCGCCGTGTCAGCCGCCGATTGCCACAGCCCATGGCCCAGCCATAGCGCACTGCCCGATATGATCAGTAAGATCACCAACCACAGGTCACGCAATGTATCGCGCGCTTGCACGCGCGCCGTGTACGGCTGCGTCCCATCGATCTTGTGCGACGTGCTCATCGAGCCATCCTGTTCAATTGCTCAAGGGCCTGCTCGGCGCGGATGATCGCCGCATCGATGGGAGTAAGCTCGGTCGACATGAATGAAGCAGCGCTCGTGCTGCCGCGCTCTGCCGCACGGCGCCCGATGCGACGGGCGGCGAACAGGCTGACGGCCGCTGCCAGGTACATCATCCATGCCGCGACGACCAGTGGGCTGTGGCTGCCCAGCAGGAATGTCTGCAGCGGCGCCGGATTGTCGAGCCCGATGATGACCATCGCGCGCGCTGCGGGCTCGCCTGTGGGCGCCGATGCGTCGGCCGGTGCGGCGACCGGTGCGGCCATTGGTGCAGCGACCGGTGCAGCGACCGGTGCGGCGACATACAGCATCGAACTGTCGGTGTACGCGCGTACCAGGGTCCCCGGGCTTGACGACAACGCTACCGGTCGCCAGTCACGCTCGATGCTTGCCGGCTGCAAGGACGGTGTCGGGTAGCTTTCTTGCGGATGATCGTCGAAATAAAACACGCGCTCGCCATCCGGAGCTGTCACCGCGAGCATCGATATCAGGCCGGAGCGGTTGTCGAGATGGGCGACGCGCGCCAGCACGCGCGAGGCCGTTCTCAGCGACACGCCGCTGTCGATCTGTTTCTGTATGAGCTCGGCAGACTCGCGCGCCAGCCCGCCATTCACTTGTTCGAGCAGGTGCAGCCTGTCGTGCCGGTACAGCAGCGCCTGCAGCATGATGGCTGTCGCCAGTACCAGCACACTCAAGCCGAGAATGATCAACAGGAAAGCGGTGGACGGTCGTTGCATGTTCACGGCCTTGCCACACGGAGGCGGACCACGGTCTGATTTTCGTTGTCTAGCCGCCGATAGCGGATGTCGTCGGACAGTGTCTGCACCAGGTGCACCCCCAGGCCGCCGATGGGCCTGTTGTCGAGGTCGGACCCCGTATCGGCGGCGCGCGACCGGCTTGGATCGAAGGCCAGCCCGCGATCGCGCATCTCGATCACCAGTGCTTCATCCTCGCGCCACAGCTGCAAGTCGATGTGATCATCGGCGGACAGCTGGCCGTGATCGATCACATTGACCACCATCTCTTCGACGATCAGTTGCAGATGGTGCCGCGCGATCTCGTCGAGCCCGTCGACCGGTGCCGATGCCAGCAGGCCGTGCATCAGCGTCGGCAATGCACTCGGTGTGGGCGGGATACTGATCGAAAATGTAGTCATCCGGTGCGCTCGAATGATTTTTAATGGGTTAACATCCGGGCTTGTCAATGTTATCTGGCTGGGAGCGCACTGATGGAGCATACAACGAGCATTTACGCACCGGTGGGCCGCATCGATTCAAGCAATGCTGCGGTGGCCGAGGCCGAGATGCTGAACAAGATCAGGGAAGGCTCCCCGCTGTTGATCATCGACTTGCAACGGCTGGACTATCTGAGCAGCGCCGGCCTGCGCGTATTGCTGCTGGCCGCAAAAACCTGCCGCGCCGGCGGCGGCAAGGCGGTGATACAGCAAGCGTCACCGGCCGTGAGCGAGGTGCTGAAGATCAGTGGCTTCGACAAGATCATCCCCATGCTGGACAGCCGAGAGGACGCTCTCAACGCGCTGCTTGCCTGAAACGCTGCCTGAGCCGCTGCGCGCGGCGTTTCAGGCCGCTTTCTGGATCACGCCCTTCATCGCATCCGTGATCTCTTTGGTCAGGCTGGCCTGGATCTGCGTGAACAAGGTCCACTGCGCGACTTCCTGCTGAAGGCCGATCAGGTCCAGGTTGCTGACATCGCTGCCCTTGGATTGCAGGGTGCTGATGCTGGTGCGCAGGTCCTGCTCGCGTGCCTGATAGGCCTGGAGCACCGTGTTGTTCACGAAGCCCATGCTGATGCTTTCTTGCGCGTAGATCATTTTGTTATCCTTTTTGTTATCTCGGATGGATCAGTCGACCGTTGCCTTGGAGCCGACATCGATACGGTTCAGTGTAGCGCGTGCGGATTTCACTGCCAATAGGGCGGCCGACAGGTAACGCGACTGCTGCGGCGACACTCCCTCGCGCTCGCGCTGCTGCAATCGCTGCTGCAGTTCATCGAGCGCTGCGAGGGTCTGCTCCCGGGTAGCGGCGCCGTTTTCGCCAATCAGCCTGGCAAGCAAGCTGTCATCGGCATTGTCGGCAGTGATTAGGGCTTCTTCTGTCTTCATGTTCGTCGGTCGATGCATGCTCAGCGCGCAGCGCGCAGCAGCTTGCCGTTCCCAAGTTGATAATCTATGTGGGTATTCGAGATGGCCATCACGGTCAATCCGTTGACCATGCCGCCGACCATGATGCGGTCGCCGTTCGGCATGACCAGGAAGGGCTCGGGCCCGCTGACGACCGCCATCAACTGTGGCAAGGGTGGATCGGGTATCACCTCGGCCGTCTTCTGTTGCCGACGCTTCTCCAGCGCGAGGTCGGTGCGGGTCTTGATGTCGACATAGATCTCGGCCGCCATCGGCAATGCACTCTCGACCTGCACGATCAGGCTCTCGCGCTCGGCGTCATCCGCGACGATGCCTTCGAGCGTGACCGTGCCGACTGGCTTGCTGGCGATCTTGACGTCGGGCGGCAGGTCATCCTGAAGCGCAGCCACTTCGCCGGCAAAATCGGCTTGCGTCAGCACGCGCATCGCGACACGCTGCGCGACCTTGCGCACTGCGCGGACAAGATTTTCCAGCGCATCATCGTCGGCCACCACGCCAGCGATCTCGATGCGGCCGGTCTCGTCGTTGAGGCTGGCCTCGATCCGGTCCTGCATCTCCTGTTCGACGATCAGCGCCTCGATTGCTGCCAGCTCGGCTTCGGTAGCGGCTGCAGGTGCAGGCTCCGCTGCAGCGGCGGCAGCAGGTGCTTCACTCGATTCCTCCGGCGTCGATGCGATCCATGCGCCCGCCAGCGGCAGGCCTGCCGCTGCAGCCAGCGCAATGATCACAAGGACCTGTGCCAGACGAGACCGACTGCGCCGCATAGCGGGCGCGGCCCTGTTGGTCGGGGCTGACAACGCGCTTGGGTCGCGCTCATCTCCGGCAGCATGCGCAGCGTCCGTATCCTCGTCTGCGCTGGCTGTCGCTATCGTTGCTTCGCTTGCGGGCTCACTGATTGCATCGTCTGCTGCATTGTCACGGTCCGTCGTGTCAGCGTCGCGGGCAGACGGGCGCCGCTGCACGCGCGCCGGCGTAGGCGAGGCCGGCCACACATCGCCAGCGCGACAGATCTGCAGCGTGACGCCGCCAAGGTCGAGCGCCTCGCCGAGGGCCAGCGTGAACGCGTACTCCGGATCCGTCCATGACCATGACTGCGCATCAACGCGTATCTGCGCGGTGCTGACCGGCAGGTCGCGCAATACGATATCGGCATCGCTGCCGGTACCGACCGAGTAGGTGTCCGATGTCGGCGACAACAGCGCACTGGCGCCCTGATGCAGGCCCGCCAGGATGCGGCACTCGAATGAAGGCTGGGCCGACATTACAGTTCTATCCTCGCCAGCGGCTGGATGTTCACTTCGGATGTCAGCTCCTGATAGGACAACACCTGCAGCTCGTACAGGTCTTGCTCAACCAGCTTGCGCATGAAGCGGCGGATATCCATCGAGGCCAGCAGCACCGGTTTGCTGCCGGTGGTTGGCAGCTCGCCGACGGTCGTCTTGATGTTGTCCAGCAGGCGTTTCGAGACCGCAGGATCGAGTGCCATGTAACTGCCCGACGAGGTCTGGCGTATCGCACTGCGCACCGTGTCCTCGACATTCGGCGCCAGCAGATAGGCCGGCAGCATGTTCATGCCCGACGAGTGCTTGTAACTGATGTGCCGCTTCAGTGACCCGCGCACATATTCGGTCAACAGTACCGAGTCCTTTTCCTTCTGGCCCCAGTCGACCAGCGCCTCGAGTATGGTGCGCAGGTTTCGTATCGGTATGTCCTCGGACACCAGCCGCTGAAGAATCTCGGCCAGCTTTTGCATCGGCATCACGCGCGTCACTTCCTTCACCAGGTCCGGGAAGCGTTGCTCCATCGCGCTGAGCAGGAAGCGTGTCTCCTGGATGCCGATGAACTCCGCCGAGTAGCGTCGCAGTACCGATGCGATGTGGTAGCCGAGGATCTGAGTCGTGTCCAGCGACGAGATGCCCGCGCGGTCCAGCAGTTCGCGCTTGCTGCTCTCCGACCACAGCGTGTGTATGCCGGGCAGGAAATCCTTGTCGCGTTCGACCGCGATCGACAGCGCCCTGACCGTCTGCTCGCTCTCGCGGATGATCAGCCATCCCGGCCGCAACCGTCCCTGTGCTACCGGTACTTCCGACAGCACGATCACATAGCTGTCGGCCTCGATCTGTTCATTGAAGCGCAGGTGAATGCCGGGGAAGGGGACGCCCAGCTCGAAGTACAGCGAGCGGCGGATCTTGATCAGTTCCTCGTTCAGTTCTTCGGCACTCAGTGCCGGTCTGAGGCTGGTGCTGATGTCGAGCACCAGCGGCACGGTAGGCACGAAATCTTCGGTGCCATCCTGGCGCAGCGGTTTCTGCTCGCCGGCGCTCGGCTGTATCGCCGGTATCTCGGTAACTTCGCCGGTGACCTTGTCGACCTGTTTGCGCGGTTGCATCGCGACGCCCATGCCAACCAGCGGTATCGCCAGTATCAGGAACACGGCGGTCGGCATGCCCGGAATCAGTCCCATGCCCATCGCGATGCAGCCGCCGATCAGCAGCGCCTTGGGCTGCGCCATCACCTGGGTGCCGATGTCGCGCCCGACGTTGGACGAGCCGCCATCGTCGGCACGCACGCGCGTGACAATCATGCCCGCGCAGATCGAGATGAACAGCGCCGGTATCTGAGCGATCAGACCGTCGCCGATCGACAGGATGGAATAGGTCGCCATCGACTTCTCGATCGGCATGCCTTTCTGCAGCACACCGATCAGCACGCCACCCAGCAGGTTGACCGTGGTGATGATCAAGCCGGCGATCGCATCACCCTTGACGAACTTCATCGCGCCATCCATCGCGCCATACAACTGACTTTCCTTTTCGACTTCCCGTCGACGGCGCTTCGCTTCTTCCATGTCGATGGTGCCGGCACGCATGTCACCATCGATCGACATCTGCTTGCCGGGCATCGCATCGAGGGAGAAGCGCGCCGCGACTTCGGCCACGCGCTCGGCGCCCTTCGTGATCACCACGAACTGAACGATGGTCAGGATCAGGAATACCACCAGGCCGACCACCAGGTTGCCGCCGACGACGAAATTGCCGAAGGTGTCGATGATGTCGCCCGCATCGGCCTGCAGCAGGATCAGCCGCGTGGTCGCGATCGAGATGCCCAGCCTGAAAAGGGTCGTGATCAGCAGCACCGACGGGAATGATGAAAAGGCCAGCGGTGACGGCAAATACATCGCCACCATCAGCAAGATCGCCGACAGGGTCATGTTCATGCCGATCAGCACGTCCACCAGCAGGGTGGGCAGCGGCAGGATCATCATGAAGATGATCGCCACCAGCATCACCGCCAGGACAATGTCGTTGCGGCGCGCGGCGACCAGCGCGAGTTGCTGAAAGGGCTGCAATAGCTTCACGGTACAGGCTTCTTCATGGTTGGCGGTGAAGGACGGCTGCGGCTGCGAATGGATGCATTCATGGCTTGCTTCGCTTCGTCCCAGTTGCCCAGCATGCCGAGCAGCTTGGCGCGCAGTGCGTGGAACTGCGCATCCACCTCGCCCATCATCGCGAGCCGGTCGAGCGCCTCGAGCGCCTTGTCGGGTTGACCGAGCCGGTCACGTGTGACGGCCAGCGCGCGCAGCAGGCCGGGCTGGTTCGGCTGCAGCCTGTCGAGCGCAGTGAACACAGTCGCCGCCTTCGCATGCAGCCCCTGGCTCAGGTAGAAATAACCGAGCATGCGCAGTGCATCCATGTCAGCGGCGGCGAGCGTCACGCGTTCCTCAACCCTGGATCAGCGCAGCGCGGTTGATGTCCGCCAGCCTGATCAGTTCAAGTTGCTCGGCCACCAGCCTTGCGCAGCTCTTGAGTGCGGTCTGGGTGTCCGGGCTGGTGCTGGCCTCGCGGGCGGCAGTGCTCAGTCGGCCGACCGCATTGCCAAGCGCGCCCTGAAAGCCGCTCGGCGTCAGCACCGACGGATCCGTTGGTTGCTCGATCACCCAGCCCAGCAGCGGATCGCTGCCGGCGCGCGTCAGTTCGACATGGTCATCGACCAGTCCGCGCAGTGCTCCCGGTGGCGCAAACGCGCGGTTCTCCGGCAGTGGGCTGACGCCTGCCGGCATGTTCTGCATGTCGAGGATGCCGCGGTCCAGCGTCATCGTGTCATTGAAGGATCGGATCATGCTCATGCGTCTGCCCCTCAGAAGTTCATTTGTTGCGATGCTTGCCAGTCGCGGACCCAGGTGCTCAGTCCGTCAAGCGCTTGATTGATATCGGCTGCACCGAGCTGGTTTTGAGTGAGCAGGCAAGAGACGATGACCTCGGCGTCATTGCCTTGCCCGCTCAGACCGACGGCCACCGCAAGCGGCGACGGACGCTGGCGAGCATTGCACGCCTTCAGCGCTGCCAGCGCGGCGGCCGGCCGGATGAAAGGTGCCGGCACCACACGGCTCAGCAGCAGCGCGTCGCCACAAGCCTCGAGGCCGATCGCGCCGCCGTTGCGCAGATTGAGACGCGCATGACCGTCCGGGCCCAGCGCGAAATCCTGCAGGCCGAGCGATGCGCCGAACTGCGCGACTGCATGCTGCAGGTCTTGCATCATGCGAGTCCCTCCTCGCGCTCGATCGCGGCATCGAGCGCGCCTTGCACCGCATCGATCAGCGAGCTGCGCGCCTCGGCCGACGCAAACACTTGCACCGGCATGCTGCTGAGCCCGCTGCGCACCGATTGCATGAACTGGACTTCGCAGGCCGGTGGTGCATCGAGTCCGTGCTGCGACGCGAGGCGTTGTATGCGGCCAGCATCGACCCAGCGCTCGCCGGTCAGCCTGACCAGATCGCCGGCCAGCTGTGTCGCCGGCACGGGCTGCTTCGTGAAGCGCGCGGCGAGCGCCGTCATCGACTGCTCGCACTGCCTGATCACGGTCGAGATCGTCGCCAGATGGAACAGATCGCTGGCCAGTGCCTGCAGCTTGACCTTGTCGGTGGATGAACGTGCGGCGGCCATGTCGAGGCCCAGCGCGCTGACCATGCTCTTGTGCACACGCAGGAAGTCTTCCGGCTTGCCGCCATCGGCGGCGCTGACCAGTTTGCCCAATGTGTCGGACAACGATGCGCTGCCCAGCACCGCATCCTGATAGATGCCGCGCACGGCGACTGCTTCCTGCCCCTGCAACTCACTGATCGCTGCAAAGGTGTTGACGTCGGCGAGGATGCTGCCCGAGTGCTCGGCAAAGATCTCCGAAGCGATCTCTTGCAGCGCCTGACGCCGGCTTTCGTCATCCGATCCGCCGGAGCCCTGTTCGCCCGAACGATGTTCCGCCTCGCGCAGCAACAGGTACTGCTCGGTCGGGTAGTCCGAATAATCCTCAACCTCTTGGCGCGCTCGCTGCGGATGTTTGACCAGACGATCGATGAGTTTCTGACGGTGCGCCGCCGGATCGCCACCGTGCACTGCGCGGCGCGCGCTCGCATCGCCATTGAACGCGGTTACCACCTCGCGCAGGCGGTCGCGCTGCAGGAACAGCGCATCGTCGGCATTCGTCATCGAGCGCTGATGCAGCTTCTTGTCGTGCACCCGTACTGGCAGACCGGACGTCAACTCTTCACGCGCATTGCCGAACACGCTGCGCGTGTCGACACTGGCAATCGCGTCGTGATGGCCTGCGATACCGCCACCGGCCGGCGCACGTTGCGCGATACCGCCGAGGGGCGTGCCGCCGGGCGCATTGGAAGAGCCGGAAATCAGGTTCGACATGATGGTCCAAAAAATTAATCAAGCCCGCGTACATCAGCGACGTGTTGCGATCCGTGCCGGCGCTGAACAGACGTCGCGTGCGGCCTGTCGCGCAAGGGTTTCGCTGCTCACTGATGATTGCGTCGCTGTCCGTGCCGGCCGCTTGCATTCGCTACCTGCACAGAAGCGATGCCGCGATGCTTGCCGTTGTCGCAAGTTGCGTCATGCGCGTGTTGTCAATTTGATGATGGCTTTGTTCGCGCGGGCTTGCATGTTTTCGCACCGACATCATCCGATGTTATGGGACATGAAATCAAGGTGCACATACAAATGTCGGAACTTGTCGGAATTTGTCGGTATTTATGTCTGGTTCGCATGAGGGCTTTGGTGCAAAGTGATAACCCATATAAGCATTACCATGAGCGTCAAAGCGGCCTGCATGCAGGCACGCTCGCCTACAAGGAGTCGACAGATGACCGAGCAAGAAGAATTGCAAAAACGTTATCAGCAAATCGCCGAGACCGAGCGCTTCATTGCCGAAGCCAGGAAGGCACTTGATCTGACCGGCTGGGCGCGCGAGAACGGCATCGACCTGCCGGCTCTTGTTGCTGAAGCGCGTCGCCGCAGCAGTCCGGCCGACTATGCTCAGGCGGAGCGCGATGCGCTGCAGGCGCTTGATGACATGACTGGCGCACCGGCCGCATCCTCGTCTACTGCACCGGCGGCACCGCGCCGCGTCGTGCGTTCGATGGTCTGATCCAGGGAGACATCAAGATGGCAATCAACATTGTCGGTGGTCCTGGCAAAACCACTTTCAGCAGCGCGGACTTCGAGTCCATGCCTATCCAGCAGCTGACCATGATCGTGATGGCCCAGGTCATGATGGTCAAGGAGGGCTCGCAGCGGCAGCAGGTCGAAGAGCTCGCCGCGAAGAACGCATTGGTCAAGCGATACAACGATGCGCTGTCGTCAGCTGCACGGCTGGCCGAAGCTTTTGGCAGCAAGGCTGAGCCTGGCGACAGGCGCGATGTCAGCGGCGATCATCAGGCAATCACCTGGGATGCGATGAACGACTGGAATCACATCTGTCAGGGGGATTTCCAGGGCAAAGACGGCCCCAAAGGCAGCGTGCTGGTGCCGGACGAAAGTGGCAAACTGGTCGAGGTCAAGCTTGAGGGCCTGACCTTCGAACAGCGGCTGGACCTGCTGTCGACGAAGTCTGTGCCGCCAATGACGGATAAAGCAAAAGATATGCTGCGTGGCCGTGCACAGCTGGCCGATATCGCGCAGGCCTACGGCATGCTGGATGGAGGCTTGCAAAGCAAGGGTACGTCGTACGTGAACGTCGCGCATGGTGACCTGAGCAAAGGCACGCTGGATACTCTGAAGACCAAGCTGAAGACGGCGGCCGAAGCGCTGGGGTCCGAGAACCAGCTCGACATGATCAAGCTGCAGGAGGTGATCTCCCGTGTCGGTAGCATCACTAGTGCGTTGACGTCCTTTGTCAACTCTTCGGCCCAGACCCAAAAAGAAGTCGCGCAGAAGATGTGACCGGAGCCAGACATGAGCAAAAGCGACACCAGCATTGAAAAAGATATTGACGAGGCCATCGAGGCGATGGCGCTTCACCTGGCGGGTGGCGGTACCCTTGGTGATCTGCGCGGCTTGACCGATAGTCACTATGAGGCCATCTATGCCGCCGGCTATGCGCAGTACAACGCCGGTCGCTATGACCAAGCCGAAAAAGTTTTCCAGTTCCTCAGCATGAACCAGCCGTATGACCGTCGCTTTCCGATGGCGCTGGCCTCGGTCAAGCAGGTCAAAGGCGACTACCGCGAGGCGATTGGCTATTACGGCATGGCGTCGGTGATGGACATGATGGATCCGGTGCCGCTGTTCCACAGCGCCGAGTGCCTGGCCGCGCTCGGTCAGACCGATGATGCGGTCGAGGCGCTCGGCTTCGTGATCCGCAATGCAAACCGTCCCGAGACTGCATCGTACAAGCAGCGTGCGGAAGCCATGATCGGCATTCTGAAGTCCGGGGAGGGCGCGCCATGAATGATCCCATTCAGCGCCCCGCCGGCAACCCGGCCCATTTGCCGCTGTCCGACAGCCAGGAACCGCAAGATGCGCTGAACGCGGTCGATGGCGCGACACGTGCCGGCGTCGCGGCGCAATCGGTGCTGAGTGCTGGTGCAGTTCCAATGAGTCATGGCGCGGTCCGGGGCTTTTCGGCATCGCGCCCCGAGCTGCCTGCGGTCAATGCCAGCAAGGTCGACTGGTCCGCGCTGGATGGGCAATCCGTTCTGCAGTTGCTTGGCATGGAGCAGAGCCAGCGCAGCCTCGAGGTGGCCGAGGCTGACACCAAGCTGGCAATGAAGCAGCAGAAGGACGCCGCCGACCAGCGTCTGAAGGAAATCGAGACCGCGATCAAGAAATCCGAAGAGGCAAAAGCCAAGGAAAATTCTTTCTGGGCCCGCTTCTGCAAGGTGCTGTCTGCGGTGGCTTCGGTAGTCGGCGGCGTCGCATCGTTTGCGCTGGGGGCGATGCTGACCACGACCGGTGTCGGTGCGATTGCCGGTACCATCCTGATGGCGCATGCGGTCAGCACACTGGCCAACACCGTGATGGAGACCCTGATCAGCACCGGCGCAATCGACGACCCGGGCTGGCGGCCGACCTTGGCCTGCGCCACCGCGAAATTGCTGGAGGCCTGCCATGTCGATCCGAAGACGGCTGCAATCCTCGGCATGGTGGTCGAGCTGGCGGTGGTGTTGGCGGTGAATATGTCGGCCTTCATGTCGATACGCTCAAGTGTGAAGGAGATTGCCGAGAGCTGCAGCTTCATGGGTTCGAAGTTCGCGAATGAGATGGCGTCCCAGGCGGCCGCAGCGCTGACGCTGGGCCGTGCCGGTCGTGTCGCCGAGATCGGCGGCGCGATTGTCAAGGCGGGCAGTGATATCGGCAGTCAGGCCATCAACCTGGACGTGGCCGACCTGAAATTCGAAAGCGACCAGGCGCATGCGCGCGCCGAGGCGATGAAGGCACTCACTGCACGGCTGGCGAAGACCATGCAGATGGACATGGAAATGATCCAGGTGCTGACCAAGCGCATCCAGGCCAACACCGAAGCGGTGTCCGACATCGTGCGTGACACCGCGGAAGTCGGCAGGACGGTCGCGTCCAACATGGGCCACAGCGCCTGATCGGACGGGATGCGCAGATGATCGTCAACCCCAAGCCGCTGGGACCGGGCTCGCCGCCCGAGCTGGCCGCGCCGGGCGCGACGCTGGCGAATCCGGTGGCCAGCCGCACCGCGGCCGCCGGTAATTTCTCGGAGCATGCACAAGTGCTGGATGCCAGGGTGCGTGCTGCACTGGCGCTGCTCGACTTCCTCAGTCCGCCGGTGCTGGAGGCGCCGAAGTTCAGTCATGGCGGCATGAGTGCTGAAGAGGTCATTCAAGAGGCCGACAAGCGGCGCAGGGAGCGCCAAGAGGCAGACATCGTCGCCGACGGCAAGATCAAGCCCGTGATCGACCTGAAGCCGATCGAGGAAGCGGCCGGTCGCTACGCGGAGGACATCGGCAGTGCGGTCGTCCGCTGGACCCAGAACAATGCATCGACGGCGCTCAGCTTTGGCGTGCAATTGCTCAGTACCGCAGTCAAGGCAGTCGCCACCGGCGGCATGTCGCTGGCCGTCGATGGCCCGAAACTGGGGGCGGCCTCGCTGGCGATTGCGTCCGGTATTGCGGCCGAGGCCGGCATCAATCTCGACAAAGTAGTCGGCGATGTTGCATCGGTGGCGCTGCAGACACTCGGTGTCAACAAGGACAGCGCCGATCAGTGGGGTCGTACCATCGCATCGTTCTCCGGTGCGGCGCTGGAACTGACGCTCGCCTACACCTCGGGTGGCAGCTACAAGATGGACCCCGCCAGGTTCGGCACGCTGGCGCAGGACTTTGCGAAGGCAGTTGGTGCCGAGACCGCCACGGCGGCGATGATCGCAACCACTGTGACCGGCCTGGCGACCGTTGGCCTGGCTTTGTCTGCCGGCCAGCAGCTCGCCTCGCTGGCCAGTGCCGATGGATTGATCAAGGCCACGCTCGGCCTCGCGCAGTCGCTCGCCAACGCATTCACCTCGGGCGAGTTGAGCATGCCCGAGCTGCTGGACGAGGGCTCGGCTGTGTACGCGCAATTTCAGCGTCTGCTGGCCGATTTTCAAAACGATACCGGCTTGCAGAATTTCTGGGCCGACTGCGGCCCGCTGGCCGAGAAGCTGGCACAGGCAGCGCTGGGCGCGCTGGTGAGCTGGGTCGCGCCCGCGCCGGCCATGCAGGCCTGATTCATTCCATTCAAGGAGAACATCATGATCCAGGGACCATCCGGCACCGGCAGCACCCCTTACACAGGCATCGATCCGCAGCGCACTGATGCGGCAACCAAGCCGGCCCAGGTCAAGCTGGACAGCGCGTTGCCACCTGGCCCAGAAGACAAACTGTCGAAAGAAATGCCGATTGCGTTGTCGGATCAACCGGCTGCGCCAGCCGCATTCGCAAACCCGGCCGCGACCATCGAGCGTATCGCTGCCAGCCCGCTGTCGGACGTTGATACGGTCACCGTGATTTTCTATGCGTTTCAGCAGCTGAAGGAGATCGCCAGCAAGGACCGCCAGATGGCCGCTGATGATCAGGTGGCCGCGGCGCTTGCGTCAGCCGAAAAACTGATGTCAGCCGCAGAAGAAAGAAAGTCCGCCGCCGTCTCGGCCGCTGTGGGCGCGATGGTCGGATCCGTTGTCTCCTTGCTCGGTAATTCCCTCGCGCTCCGCGTCGCGACCATGGGTGGCGCCGAAGCTGAGAACTTCAATACGGCTATTTCCAGGATCTTTCAATCGGCCAGCGAAGCGCTGTCAGGCATCAGCTCGGCCGGTGGAAAGCTGGCCGCGGCCCAACAGGAATACAGCGCGGACACGTACACCGCCGCCAGCAAGGTCATCGACGCGCTCGCGGCTGCGCATGAAAAGCGCTACCAGGAAGATAACGATTTCCGCAGCAATGCGGCGCAGGCACTGAACGCCGTGATCGATTACGTGAAGACCGTCGCCCAGTCGAAAGTCGATGCCGAGAAGAGTATCGCGCGGAATATGTAAACTAATGACCTGATCAGGCCCGATACAAGACAAAAAAGATAACAAGAGGATAAGCATGGACCCGACCAATGCCGATGCAAACGCGGCTGCCGCACCGGCCGAACTGATGCAAGTCATGGTAGCAGCGCTGGAGGCTGGCGCCACACCGACATCACTGACTCCGGAAGACCTGGATGGCATTTATGCCGGCGCCTGCGCCGAGCTGCAGGCGGGCCGTCTGCAGCGTGCGCAGCTGATGTTTCGTTTCCTGAATTCGCAGGTGCCGCTTGATCATCGTTTTGCCGAGGGCCTGGGCATCGCCTGCGTCAAGCTCGGTCAATACGTCGAGGGCATGCCTTTCCTCGCGCTGGCGAGCTACCTGCGACCCGGCTCGCCGGTGCCGATGCTACACATGGCCGATGCGATGGCCGGGCTCGGCGAACGCAGAGGCGCGGCAGCACTGCTATCGGCAAGTGCTGCACTGGCCGATCTCGATCCCCGTTTCAATGGCATAGGCAGCAAGGCGCGTGCGCGGCTCGCGCTGCTGAACGGCGATCCCGCATGACCGTGCCAGAGGTGGCGGACGGGCTGTTGACGTCCGCGGATATCCGGCTGCTGTCGGACATAGGATTTGTCGCGGCCTGCTCGTCGCAGCGTGAACATGCATTGCAGATCTTTCAGGCGCTGACCTTGTTCCGTCCGCTGAAGGCCTTCCCTTACCTGGGACTGGCTGTAGCGAACCTGAATGCGAAGCGCCCGGCTGACGCGTTGCAGGCACTCGCGCTCGGTCGCCGTGTGCTGGCTACGGGTGTCGCCAGCTCGCCGGAGATCCGCGAGGACCATGCGATGCTGGGCATGTTCGAGGGTATAGCCGCGCAGGCAGACGAGCGCCGTACCGAGGGTATGCGCCTGATTGCCGGCGCGCTCGAGCAGGCGCCGCAAGACGGTGCCGCCGCGCGCCTGGGCAAACGCCTGCTCGGCGTCGAGGGTAAGGGCCCGGTGCGGGCCGGCGATGCGCTGCGCGCGATGCAGCGCCGCTGAGTGCCGCTGAGCGCCGCGCAGTGCACTTGCACCGCAGCGACGAATAACAAGCACAGGCAGCACAGCGCAGCGCGATACAGCAAGAGTCAGCGCGACCGACACGATCGGTCGGCAGCAAACGATGAACAAGGAGACAGTCAGATGACCATCGAAGCCGTGGGCCAGGCAAGCATGATTGCCGCAGTGACCGCGCCGAGTGCGCCCGGCGCTGCCGCTGCGACCGACATCGAGCGCTTCCAGAATGCGATGGCCGCAGCGCCGGCGAGCGTACCGGTGCAGCCGCAGCAGACCCTGGTCACGGCCGGCGCTGTACCAGGCGCAGCGGATGTTTCCGCTCCTGTCGCACGTGGCGGCACACTCGGCGACATGATCCTCGACAAGCTGGAGTCGTCGTCGACCCACGTCAGGAATGCGTGGGCCGAGGCCGAGCAGACCTTCAACCGGTCTGACCTGCGGATGTCCGACATGCTGAAGCTGCAAATGACCGTGCTGGAGGCCAGCATTCATTACGACCTGATCAGCAAAGGCATCGCCAAGGCGAATCAGGGCCTCGACCAGATGTTGAAGACCCAATGATGCAACTACTTGCTCGGCACATGGCGCGCGGACGCCGCTGGATCAGCGTGATGGCTGCCGGCCTGTTGCTGGCTGCCTGCGGCGCCAAAGTCGACCTGATGTCAGCGATACCCGAGAACGATGCCAATGAAGTGATCGCCGCGCTGATGAAGGCCGGCATCGCAGCCGAGAAGGCCGCCGGCAAAGAGGGCATGGTCGGTGTGCGCGTCGCGCAGTCCGAGGTCGCGCTGGCCGTCGATACACTGCGCGCGGCCGGGCTGCCGAAAGAGGCGCATGTCGGCATGGGGCAGGTGTTCAAGAAAGATGGCCTGATCTCGTCGCCGCTGGAAGAGCGTGCCCGCTACCTGTACGCGTTGTCGCAAGATCTGTCGGCGACCCTGACCCGGATCGACGGCGTGCTGTTCGCGCGCGTGCACCTGGTATTGCCGGAGCGTGGCACCACCGCGCGCGAGGACACGCCATCGTCGGCAGCGGTATTCCTGAAGCACACCGCCGAATCCGACATCGATCTGCTGCAGCCACAGGTGCGCCGCATGGTCGCCAACAGCATTCCCGGCCTGACGACAGACCGCGTCACCGTCGTGTTCGTGCCTGCTACCGCCAAAGAGCAGAAGGCGGCGAATGCAAAGCATGTGATGTTCCTCGGCATGGCCGTTGATGCGTCGTCAGTGCCGCAGCTGCGCGCACTGCTGTTCGGGGCGGCGGCCTTGCTGCTGGCCAGTCTGGCTGCGCTCGTCTACATGGCCTGGCGCTTCCTGTGGAAGCCCGGCCGTAGCGGCCTGGCGCAGGGCTGACGGAGCGCAGCGTGCCGCCAAACGGATTCGAGCACCTGGGCCGGCTGGCGAGACGGTTCTTTCTGGACTTCGTCAATGCGCCGGCCGCCACCCTGCATGCGGACTGGCGTGCGGTCTTGTTGCCATGGTGGGTCGAAGGCTCGCGGCTGGAACGCTATCCGGCAGCGCTGTCGATGGGACTGTTGTCGGCGCTCGATGTGGACCATGACCTGTCCCGCTTTCGCTTCGATGACCCGGCCTGTCAGGCAGCGCTGTTGCCGCCGGACGATCTGCTGGCGCTGGCGCGGCAATTCGGCCTGGCGCTGCATGCGCCCGAACTGGTGCGCGTGATCAGGGGCGACGATCTGGCCGCGCTCGCGCCCTGGCTTTCCGAACGCGACTGGCAGTTCATCGTGTCGCTGGGCCCGGCCGGCTGGCCGGCGCGGCCAGTGCCGCTCGGCCCGCTCGATGGCGCAGTCGAGCGCCTGCTGCACGACGGCCTGGTGGCACTGCTCGGCGTGCTTGGCCGCCTGCCGAAGAACATTGCACAACGCGCGCTGATCAAGCTGCCGCGCAGCGAGGAACGCATGAGCGAGCGACAGCTGTCGCAGGCCGCCTACCTGTTCCCTGTCGTGTATCGCTCATTTGTCGCAAGCGCCAGCGATCGCTGGCATGCACTGTGGACCATGACGCCGACCGAGGCCTAGCACCGAGATGAATTTTTTACGTCACCTGTCGAACCCGTCATCCGATGCCAGCGGCACATCGTCGCTGCATGTGAATCCGTCGGCGCTCGTGCTCGAGCCGGAAGAAGTGATGGCCTGGCTGGGTGCGCAGGAGCTGCTGGATGCGGCGCGTACCGAAGCGGCCGATATCGTCGCGCAGGCAAAGCAGGACTATCAGCGTGAGATCGAGCGCGGCTACCGCGAAGGTCTGGAGCAGGCTCAGCTCGAACAGGTCGAGCGCATGCTCGAGAACGCGACGCGCATGGTGGATTTCTTCTCGTCTGTCGAACAGCGGATGGTGAGCCTCGTGATGCAGGCAGTACGTCGCATCATGGCCGACTTTGATGATCACCAGCGCGTGATGACCGTGGTCCAGAGCGGGTTGGCTGTGATGCGCAACCAGAAACAGCTGACGCTTCGGCTGTCGCCGGAGAGCGTCGACGGCGTGCGTGCACGCGCGGCCGAACTGCTGGAGCGATTCCCTGGCGTCGGCATGATCGATTTCGTTCCGGATTCCCGGCTCAAGGGCGACGCTGCGATCTTCGAGAGCGATATCGGCGTGGTCGAAGCCAGCCTCGATGCGCAGATTGCCGCGCTCGAGAAAGGCTTCGTCAAGATGCTGGGCAGCCGTACCTGAGCGCGCGCACAAGACAGACTGACAGGACCGCGACCGGATGAAATCCTTCGACTACGTGACCGACATGATGCAGCTGGCGTTGGAAGAGACGCCGACTGTCGTCATCAAGGGCCGCGTCATTCAGGTGGTCGGCACCATCATCAAGGCGGTGGTGCCGGCGGTGAAGGTCGGCGAGGTCTGCATCCTGCGGCATCCGGGCGAGGATTTCGAGATGAAGGCCGAGGTGGTCGGCTTCGTCAAGGATGCGGCGCTGCTGACGCCGATCGGGGACATGTACGGCATCTCGTCGACCACCGAAGTCATTCCGACCGGGCGCGCGCATGTGGTGCCGGTCGGTGACGGTTTGCTCGGCCGCGTGCTGGACGGACTCGGACAGCCGCTTGACCTGGCAACGCGCGGCCCGCTGGTGGCCGACCGTTTCTACCCGGTGTTCGCCGATGCGCCCGATCCGATGCGACGCCGCGTGATCGAGGAACCGATCGCGCTCGGCGTGCGAGCGATCGACGGATTGCTGACCTGCGGTGAGGGGCAGCGCATGGGCATCTTCGCGGCTGCTGGTGGTGGCAAGTCCACGCTGCTCGGGATGCTGGTCAAGGGCGCGTCGGTCGATGTCACCGTGATCGCACTGATCGGCGAACGTGGCCGCGAGGTGCGCGAGTTCATTGAAAAAGAACTGGGCGAAGAGGGCCAGCGCAAGTCCGTGATTGTCTGCGCGACCTCGGACAAGTCATCGATGGAGCGCGCCAAGGCGGCCTATGTCGCCACTGCGATCGCCGAATATTTCCGCGACCAGGGCAAGCGCGTGCTGTTCCTGATGGACTCGGTGACGCGCTTCGCACGCGCGCAGCGCGAGATCGGTCTCGCAGCCGGCGAGCCACCGACCCGGCGTGGTTTTCCGCCGAGCGTGTTTGCGACGCTGCCGCGGCTGATGGAGCGGGTCGGCATGAACGACAAGGGCTCGATCACGGCGCTGTACACGGTGCTGGTCGAAGGTGACGACATGACCGAGCCGATCGCCGACGAGACCCGCTCCATCCTCGATGGCCACATCGTGCTGTCGCGTGCGTTGGCGGCCGCCAACCACTATCCGGCGATCGACATTCTCGCGTCGGCCAGCCGCGTGATGAATGCGGTGACGGCACCCGAGCATAGGGAAGCGGCAGGGCGGCTGCGCGAACTCATGGCCAAGTATGCGGAAGTCGAGCTGCTGGTGAAGATCGGCGAATACAAGCCCGGTGGCGATGCGGTCACTGATGAGGCCATCCAGAAGATCGATGCGATACGCGCGTTCCTGCGCCAGCGCACGCATGAGCACGCAGACTATGACGAGACCCTGCGCGCGCTGTGTGCACTGGTCGGCCTGCCGCCGCCATCGCCGCGCCGTGCGTTGACGACGCCGGAGCCGGAGGCCTTGTCATGATCGGCCAGCTGCTGCGTATCAAGAGCTTCCGCGAAAAAAAGGCGGAGACCGAGATGCTGAAATCGCGCCACCTGCTCGCGCGCGCACAACAAGAAGAGGTCGAGGCCGAAGAAGCGCTGCAGGCTTACCGTACGCACGCTGATCGTGAAGAACGGCGTCTGTACCAGGAGCTGTGCAGCCGCGTCGTCAAGCTGTCGCAGATCACTGGTGTGCAGCAGGAAGTCGCCTGCCTGCGTCATGCCGAACTCGCACATGAGGATGCGCTGACTGCAGCAGAGCGCGCGCGCCATGACGCGTCCGAGCGCTTCAATCTTTCGCTCGACGGCTACCAGCGTGCCAGCTCGGCACGCCAGAAATTCGAGGAACTGCTGCGTCTGGAGTCGGCGCGCGAGGGTGGCGAACTGGAAAAGAAGGAAGAGGCGGAGATGGAGGAATTGTCCGGCCATCTGCGCGAGCGTGCCGATCAGGAGGAGATGGATCATGCGGAGTAGCCTGAACGGCCTCGGCAACGCGCCGGCGCAGGCGGATACCGGGCTGAGCGATGGCAAGCCGGCGACACCGGCGCGGCC
>JACCDX010880928.1_pt1 | contig 24048 bp, 31 predicted proteins | sample 7449681 | NCBI WGS metagenome assembly JACCDX01 (sample SAMN15323450, study PRJNA562643) | freshwater metagenome | isolation source: river surface water | place: USA:Blue River Watershed | collected 2017-08-18
ATTATCTGAGGATCGTGTTCAAAAAATTGGTGATTTTACTGTTGTGAAAACAAAGGACTTTGGAAAATATAAATCTGGAGGAATATAATCTTTATAGGGATTCTTGTATAATTTTAGGAAAAAAATTATACAAGTAGAATCTTATTTTAAAATAGTTATTACATACAGCGGATCCCCTCATTGTTGCGCACTTCTCGTACATATTGTACCTTTCTTCGCACCCTGCTCAATGGTAGCTTTACAACTCATCTTTAAAATAACAATTTATATTATTATTTTAAAAAATACGTGCCTCAATTTTTATGTTTTTTGTAAAATATTTTCTCGTATTTTATTATTTATTCTTATATTCTCTTGTATTTTTTATATTTTTTATATTTCCTCTTTTTCTAAAATTTTAAAAGATATCACATATATTTTTTTATTTTTATAATTTGTATGATATAAACACAATACATACAACGTTTAGTTGGAGTATGCCAACCCGCCCATACCACTCATGATACGGAGCACGTTGTAAGAAGTAGTGTAGACACGGACCTGGGAAGAGGTAGAAGAGCCGACGGCGAGGGAGCTGACGGTCAGGAGGAGGGTGGTGTTATCAATACGACTTAAGTTGCAAGTACCAGAGGGCTGGTGGAGTTCAGGCTGGAGAGCAAAGGAGTAGACGTTGATACCAACGGCTGGGACGTTGGTGTGGTGCTGGAAGGGCTGGACTTCGTTGAAGTAGCGACCATCGCGGACCGAGAAACGATCGTGACCGTTGAGCTGGAGGAGGGCAGTAATAACAGGGTTCTTACCGGCCATACCTTCAACGCGAGTGACGGAGTACCCAGATTCGAGGACGGCACGGTCCCAGAAATCAGAGTAGTTGAAAGGCTGCTGTCCCTTCCATGGGTTGACGATGGCATCATCGCAACTGAGGTAAGAGTCACGCTGGACAACCCAGATGAGTTCCTTACAAGGGTGGTTGAAGTTGAGCTTGATCTTGTTACTGGTGGAAGTAATAGATTCAGAGCCAGTGTACTGGAGGACTTCAATGAGGTATTCATGGGCAGTCTGGGCGAACTTACGACGTTCATCAGTGTCGAGGTAGATGTAGTCGACGTAGAGGGAGGCGGCGGAGAGACCAGCGTTGGCGACACGGTCACGGATGACGTGGTAGTTGCTGGTGTTCTGGGGGGCATAGTCCCAGCAGAGGTTACGGAGGTCGTTGAATTCGAGGTTAATACGAACTTCGTGGTACTGGAGAGCAATGAGAGGGAGGGCGAGGCCGGCATTGCGGTTGAACCAGAACTGGAGGGGGATGTAGAGAGTGTATTCAGGGGCACACTTGTTGACTTCATCAGAAGTGTGGGGGATGCCAGAACCGCAGTCAGCTTCGCAGTCATCACCACCCTGGACGAGGGTGTTGACGAGCTGGGGGACGTTACCAACCATCTTGGCATAACCAGCCTGCTTACCGGCTTCCTGGGTGAGTTCGTTCCAGATGTGGAGCCAATCACCGTAGTGCTTGTCGATGCGCTGACCACCGATTTCGAGTTCGACACTCTTGATCAGGTTGTGGCCAGGCCAGTTGAGCCAGCGGAACTGGGCACCAGAGCCGTCGGCGGTCTGGAGGGTGACCTTAGGGAGGGTGGCCTGGAGGTACATGCGGTAGACTAAATCACCGTTGCGCTGGAGGGTGCAGGTGACACGCTTACCGAAGTTAGGGGCGCCCTGGAAAGGGTTTTCAATCGATTCCATAGCGAAGTTGGTGTGACGCTTGTAAACCGACTTGAAGAAGGTAATCTGGGGATTCCCAGTGAGATAAATATCCTGTGCACCATAGGCAACGAGCTGCATTAAACCACCACCAGTCATTTTATTCTATACCCTGGAAAAAGAAAAAAATTTTGGAAAATCGCAAAAACCCAAAAATCGTGTCCAAGGGGGGAATTGTCCGGGATTTTACAAACCCTCCCTTGTGCGTACCATTAGAACTTCTATGGGACTTAAACCCGTATGTTCATAACGTATAGCATACATATATGAGCGCATCGAATTCATTCTTCAAAACAAAGACAACAAAAAAGACAAACATTGATGAAAAAACGACCCTTGATGTATTTCACCAATTTCACGTGCGCAAAATACAGAATGAAAAAGAACAGGCTACCGATTTAAAAAAGGAAATTGAAGAACTGAATGACCTTATTTTTGAAAGTAATGATGACCTTGAAAGAGGCCAAATGGAAAAACGCCGTGATGATCTTCTGAAACAGGTCCGCGAAATGGAAAATGAAGACCGTATTTATGATTATTTTTTGGATACTGGGGATATTTTGTTTCAATACTATGAAGTACAAGACGCAATTTCACGCGGGGATACCAATGGCATGAAAAGCGCCCCCAAGCGAAAACCAGGGGATATTTTGAGTGTATTAGAAGAGGCCGCAAAGCGGGAAAATACGGTGGTAGAAACCACTCCAAAATATTACGGAAAAAAGACACTGGGACGAAACGATTTACTCGATAAATATTTACAGAAGATTGATCCGACACATACACAAAAGATTGCCGATATGGACAATTTAGGAGAATGTTTTGAATGTGGAGAAGATATGATTTTTGCTTCGAATGAAGCGATGCTCTATTGTAATCATTGTGGAAATACAGAATTTATTCTTATTGACAGTGACCGTCCCTCTTACAAAGACCCCCCTCGTGAATCTTCCTATTACGCATATAAACGCATCAACCATTTCAATGAACTTTTGGCCCAGTATCAGGCAAAGGAAAGCACCGAAATTCCAGAAGAAATCTTTGAACAGATTTTGGAGGAACTCAAGAAACAGCGCATTACGAATGAAACGCAGATGAAGAACCTCAAACCGCAAAAACTCCGTGAAGTCTTGAAAAAACTCAAACTAAATCGCCTCTATGACCACATTCCGCATATTATTAACCGTCTCAATCGCCAGAATGCCCCAGTCATGGATCGTGACACCGAGGAAAAACTTCGCCATATGTTTAAGGAAATTCAGCCGTCCTTCCAAAACCACTGCCCAAAGAATCGCCGCAACTTTTTGTCCTATTCCTATGTTCTCTACAAATTCTGTGAATTGCTGGAACTGGATGACTTTTTAAAGAGTTTTCCCTTGCTCAAAAATCGTGACAAACTCTATGCCCAAGATAAAGTCTGGGAACTGATTTGTAAAGATATGAAATGGGAATTTATTCGCAGCATTTAAAGATAAAATATATGTATTTTTATACAATGTTAATTGATTTTCCAACAATTCATAAATATTTATCAAATAAAAATATAAATTGTAAAGGGGCACTTCATATTGGAGCACATAACTGTGAAGAACTTGGATTTTATGAAAAAATAGGGCTGAAAAATGAGGATATTCTATGGATTGAAGCAATTCCTTCCAAAGTTGAAGAAGCAAAGAAACGACAAATTCCGAATGTCTATAATGCTGTTATTACAGATAAAGATGATAAAGAAGTAACATTTCATATTTCAAATAATGGTCAATCTTCTAGTGTTCTTGAATTTGGAACCCATTCACGAGAACACCCCTCGATTCGATATATTGATCATATTCAACTAAAAAGTATTACAATTGATACCTTTTTTGAAAGAAACCAAATTGATGCTTCAAAATATAATTTTTGGAATTTTGATATTCAAGGGGCGGAACTTATGGCCTTAAAAGGCGCTGAAAAATCAATTCAATATGCGGAAGCAATCTATTTAGAAGTAAATAAAAGAGAACTTTATAAAAACTGTGGTTTAATTACCGAAATTGATAAATTCTTACAGGCGTATCAATTTAAACGTGTTGTTACAAAAATGACGGATCATGGATGGGGAGATGCTTTATACATCAAATACTAAATTCCTCTATTTCCGGTTGGATTCTTTTTCTTTAAAACAAATAGGGAAATGGTCGCATATAATCATCGAAGAATGTATATTCTTACAAAGGTGAATGAAGAGGGTTATACAAACCGCGAAGTGTTTGCTTCTATGAATCTGGAGAATGTCCTGGATGTTATGAAAGGGATGATTACCATTCAGTATCAAGAGGATCGAGAACTCATTGAGGGCCTTCTGGATCAATTCTACACAATTGACGCGCGCGCAGAAGTACGAAGAAGATTAGAAGAAGATCGTTATTATTCCCTCTCTGGACCGGATGAAACCCCTTTTGAAATTGCTGTAATGGGGGATGAACAAGATATGGTTAATTTCTATCGTCAAGCGGAGCCACAAAATGCGCCAATGAATAATGCGAACAATCAAAATGACTATGTACGTTATGAGGCTGAACGTATGATGGGTGGAAAACGCAAGTATAAGGCACGTAAGGCACATAAGACACGTAAGGCAAAGAAGTCGAAAAAATCAAAAAAGACTCGACGACATTAATTAAAGTACAATGCTAGAATAGAACATATCCTATGATTGTACATCAGATATGGATTGGCCATAAACCGGCCCCCGAAGAATGGATGGTCACCGTAAAGGACTTTTGTAAGGCATACGGTCACACCTATATGTTTTGGGGAAATGACGATGTAAAACGCCTGGACCTCTCCAAATATCCTGGGATTCAAGAACTTATGGATGAATATGAGAAGCGTGAAAATTCCTATAAATACGCCGGCCAGGCGGATATCTTACGTACCGTAATTCTTTATGAACATGGGGGAATTTACGTGGATTCTGATTCTGTCATTGTAAATGAACAACGCTTTGACCGCTTTTTGCGAGAAATGAGTTCCCAAGTCTTTTATGCCTGGGAAAACGACGAAGGCCTCATTGCGAATGGAGTCATTGGTTGCCCCAAAGGTCACGGATACATGAAACAATGTCTGGACATGATGCCGACGTTTGCCGCGGAACGTAAAGACAAACCAGTGTGGGAACGTACAGGCCCCTATTTTGTCACCGCTGCCTATAATCAATACAAGGGACAGTATCCTGGCGAAATGACGATTGTGCCGAAACACTATTTTTATCCCCAAGACTGGCACGGAATTGATTCCAAAGATGCCCACAAGGGAAAAACCTATGATCCAGATACGATGATGTTCCAATATGGATATACCACCAACAATATGGGATCTCATTTTGGAGGAATGGAATTATGGAAGAAGATTTTACTTTCTCTGGTTGTTGTTCTTGTATTGCTTGTAATCTTTACAAAGGCGGGTGCGCAGGCATTTCAACGGTATATTCTCAAACCTATACAAAAAATAGGGCGAGGTTAAGGGTTAGAAGATGATACCACCACCGGTACCGATTTTACAAACGACACATGTTGAAAGTTTTCATCCCATTCCACACTATAACAACGAATCTGTACTCCATTGGCACGAGCCTTCAGAAAGGCATAACGATATTGGGGATCACACATACTCGGCTGAAACTCCTTCACATCCGCACGCTGGGTCAAATAGACACAATACGCCTCGTCGCCGGCAACGACACGACGCTGTAGGCATTCAAGGTGCTTGGCCGCACGAGGACTGATCATATCCTCCTTCTTTTTCCGAAATCCATCTGGAAATACCGCAATTTTCTGATGAATTTTATTTTGATCTTCTACAACACAAATTCCACGATAGTCCTTGGTGGGGACATTTACATAGGCGGCCAAAGGGACATTTTTTACTTCCACCCAGGCCTTTGTACCATTCGCACGCGTGACACAAAAGTCAATTCGACTGTCTTCAATTTTGGCTTCTGGCTGAATATGTGTAATATCCTTCCATTCTTCCAAGAAACCTTTCTGAAGGATTGCTTGAACAATCTTATTGGCAAAGATTGGATTCACCCCAATACGGACTCCTCCATAGACTTCCACCCCATGAATCGCATGGGTTGTCTTACTTGTATCTCCTTGACGTTTCTCACAAAAGACCGTTGATCCTGCCTCCACCAGGCCAGAACAACCCAGGCTCGGTGCGTGCGCAATGGTTTGTAGGTTTTCTTCTTGAAGTTGAATATCGGCACAATAGGGACTTTTAATCGACTTGGAGGGTCGCTTTTCCACGGTGGCCTGAATACAGGGTTGCGAGAGACTATAAAGAAGAATATTGGACATTTTTACTGGATGATACTGATATATGGGGGATTTTATGCGGCCAATTTTTATGAATTTTATTGAAAAAATCATAAAAAATTATACATCTTAAATTATGGATTCATATATGTGTTTTTAGACACCCTGTTTCAATCTTTTAAGATTTAGACACGGGGGAAACCGACGAGGTTGGCACCGAGACCGAAGCCAGCACCCTGACGAGCGGTGATACCGACAGATGGGGCGAGGACATCGAGGAGGGCAAACATGGCGGCGGCTAAGAGGGCAACGGTGATGATTTCATCCATGGGTAAAGGCTTACGAGGGATGAAGATCATGGCAATCGCAACGGCGAGGCCTTCAATGAAGTACTTTAGGGCACGGTTAATTAATTCAGCGACAGAGAAGTCCATTCTTTTATACTTACGCATGAGAAAAAAAGCGCTTAAAGATTGGCCTGTACAACACATAGATTCCATAGAATGTCTGCCAGTGCCGAAAAAGTAGATTTTTTAGATGACGACAATGAAATTCCGGGACAGCGTTTCTGTCTGCTCAGTTTTCTGAGTCCGGAGAATGTCCTTGAAAAGAAGGATAACTTCTTCTTTACCAAGTTTATGGAAAACTATGAAATTCAGTGGAAGACCACCAATTTCGAAAAGTATCTTGCTGAGACCATTAAGTCAATCAACGACAAGCTTAATGCGGAAGCGGATCGTCTTGCTGCGGCCGATTGTAGTGGGGCGTCGGAAATCTGTCGTCAGGCTCGTCTGAACATTGGCGAATATATTGAAAATTTCCAGGCATACCAACAGAAGAATAAGAAGGAAATTACAACTACCGTTATTAAGGAAAAGTATGATGACTTTATCTATGTCCATGGAAAGAAGGTGGAAGATGAATTCTTTGCTAAGAATAATTTCCAGACTACCGTTCGTGGTCTCAAGGTACGTGGTTCATACAGTAGCGATGGCGAAGCTCGTGCCCGCGCGCAGAAACTCCAGAAGGCGGATCCTCTCCATAATATTTACGTCGCCGAAGTCGGCAAGTGGCTCGCCTGGGATCCCAAGCCCCACGAAATTCCCAACCAGGAATATGCCAACGAGCAACTCAATAGTCTCATGAAGGCCTACAATGAAAATGAAGCTGCCAAGAGTGAGGCCTTCAAGCAGAATGCTCCTCTCAAGGATGCCGTTGAAGGGTCTCGTAAGAAGATTACGGATATGACCGGTGGTGCTGGGGGTGACATGTTCGGTACCTTTGGGGACCTTGCGCTTCAGCGCAAGATGGAGAACGCTGGGAAGTAAATGGGGTAATAGTTGTATAAAGAATGTATTTTATAAAATATTTATATATATTATAAAATATTCATATATTTATGTATTTGAAATAATTTCATTGTATTTTTTAATATAATCTTCTTTATCCTGTTTGTTATAATTGTTTGATTTTAGAATGTTCTCTTTTCCCCAAAGTGGCTGTAAATTCAAATAATAAAAACACGCTTTTGCTTCTGTTTCATCATTGAAATTAAAAGAGTCACATGGAATTATATGATCAATATGCCAGCCAGATGTTTCTTCTCCACAATTATATTTTCCGTAATTATCCCATGACATTCCTTCTTCAAATTGTGATTCAAGATGCTCTTTTAAACTTTCAAGAGAACATCCTACGTATTCCATTGAACGTAATGACTTCTTTTGTTTTAATATTTCTCTTACTCTTCGACCAATATTTGTTTTTAATTTGTATTGTTGAAATTCTTCGGCCCGTTCTGGATTTGTTTTCATTTCTTCATAGTCCCTTTTTCTCCATTTACGATTTGTTTCTTTTTTCTTTTCCCAATTTGCTTCGCGATATTCCTTATCCTTTTGTTTTTTATATTCTTTATTATTTTCTAGCCATTCTTTCATTTTTTCTTTTATATGTTCTTTATTATTTTCTCTCCATTGCTTGCTTTTTTCTTTTTGTTTCTCCATTGTATCTTGCCAATATTGTTTATTGTATTCTGTTCTTTTTTCCTTATTTTTTACATTTTTCTCATGAAGACATAATTTACATTCAGGTCGCAAATTGTCCCATGTAGATTTTGAATAACCATAATTCTCAAGTGTTCGATATGTCTGACATTTACAACACCGTTTGTGTTCTACACTATCTTGAATAATATGCTCGATACGTTTTGTCATTTTATTATTCTATACTCTAGTATATTAAAATGGCTTTAAATAACTATTCATCCTGTTTTGCGTCCACCTTTTAAGCGGAGTACCAGATGGATCGTAGATTCCTTCTGAATATTATAATCAGATAATGTGCGAGTATCTTCCAGCTGTTTTCCAGCAAAAATGAGTCGCTGTTGATCAGGAGGGATTCCCTCCTTATCTTGAATCTTCTGCTTTACATTTTCAATTGAATCGGATGGTTCAACATCGAGGGTAATAGTTTTCCCAGTGAGAGTCTTGACAAAAATCTGCATATTTCTACTTCAACTTAGATATTTATCTTTAAATATTTTGTTCGTGTAACTTTCTGTCGGATGCGCACTTGACCGAGTGGTTTAAGGTGGGTGACTCAAGATCGCCTGGAGCAATCCTCGCAGGTTCGAACCCTGCAGTGCGCAAAAAATATGAAAAAAAGAATTTGGTGAAAGTAACACCACCTAAAGACATGTTACAATTATAGATTGTAATACGAAGCATACTTTGACAGCGGTGGTTTAGAGTATGGTGAGATTGGAGTAGTAATACAATACTGCGCGTACTTGGCCGAGTGGTTATGGCGAGAGGCTTAAGATCTCCTGGAGAAATCCGCGCAGGTTCGATCCCTGCAGTACGCAAAAACCATTGATGATTCATATGAAAATACCCTTATTTTTCTATGAATTTTGATAAAATTGATACCCTTATTTGACAATCGTGCTTCCATACCATGGAGATTAAAGACGTCTATAACCAGATTTCCACCGAGTTTGATAAGACTCGGTTTTCGGTTTGGACCGGTGTCCGCCGTTTCCTGGATTCCCTTCTTCCCAATTCCTTCAATGGAGAGATTGGGTGTGGAAATGGAAAAAATATGTTGTACCGAAAAGATGTTGTGTTTGAAGGCGTGGATATATCTTCTGAGTTTGTGAAAATATGTGAAACGAAGGGGCTTTCCGTGAAAGAAGATAATATTCTCCAATTGTCTATACCAACTAATTCTTTCGACAATACACTTTGTATTGCGGTCATTCATCACCTTCAAACAACGCAGGAACGTCAAACCGCCATCCGCGAGCTGTTTCGTATTACAAAACCCAATGGAAAAATTCTTATCTTTGTCTGGGCGTTTGAACAACCAGAAGATGCCAAGCGAAAGTTTCATACAAAGGACGAATGGGTCCCCTTTAAAACGGCACACGGAAAAGTATTTGATCGCTTTTATCATATGTATGAAAAAGGCGAGCTCGAACAAGAAATTGTGTCGGCAAACGATGCTTCCAAGTTTGATTTTACAATTCTAGAGTCGTATTGGGAACATGGCAATTGGGCGGTTGTTCTTCAGAAAAAAGAATCTCCCTAGTATCCTTGTTTTCGAACTTGAATCGCCGGCCCTCGGAGTTTTCGGTTTTGACTTGGATCATAAACATTGACATCTTCTTCATCCTTATCACGGTAATAGTTCTGGGTTGCCTTCCAGACTTCTGGGGGGCCAATGCGGAATTCGCCGTGGATTTCTGCCTTGTACCAGAAAATAGCATCTTCAAGTTTATTGGAACGTGTATTGTTATTTACCACCAGACATTCAAAGTTTTCGGTACATTGGTCCATAATCTGACAGAAGAATTCAAAGTTTGGAAAGGCCCCTCCAAAGTTTTCGTAAATACGTTTGCGATTACTGGGATAGGGCTCACGTAAAATAAACACATAATCGACGTTGGTACGAAGGACCGGTGGAATACCGAGCGGGTACTGCATGGTAATAATAAAGAAACACTTGAGCCAACGTCCGTTTAAGAATAAGTAGCGAATATTACGATCGTGAAGCCAAGAGTCATCATAGAGACAATCGTCCATGATTAAGAAACTGCGTGGATCCAGATTCTGACGAGGACCGAGTGACTGCCCTGGAATGCGTCCTGCGGCGGCCTGTTCCTGTTGCTGAATTTTCGCCATAATAATTTTTTGACGTTTTACAAAGTTGGCAATAATGGGGGGCTGATACTCACCATGAATAAAGATGGGTGGAACAATGGTTGAATAGAACGCGTTGGATTCTTCCGTACCACTGATCACGGTCCCCATAGGAAGATTTTGGTGGTGAAATAATAAGTCGCGTACAAGGGTGGATTTCCCAGTACGACGGCGTCCAATAAAAATCACAACGGCATCTTGGGGAATATCTTTCATATTGAATTTTTTCAGTTTGACTGCGGATGCTGCCATCGCTGCCGGTGTTGACATACTACACTTCTATGAATTGGACGCATACATTAAATGCGTATTTTACCGCAATCATGAACTATTCCCAACAAAAAGGAAATGCCACCCAAACAGCAAGCGAAAAAAACTGAACCTTGGAAAGCCCATGTAGATCTTCGACCTTCTGCGCCCATTACGTGGTTTGATATATCCGGGTATCGCCTTCTTCATGACAGTTTGCCAAATCTGAATCAATTTCTGAAAAAACAAGATGCGTTTGGAACCTATAATCTGGATACTCACATGACAATTCATAAATGGGAACCAGAAGCCAATTCACCTGCGAATATGGGAATCTTACATGTACAGCCCAATGGGTCCGATCAGGTTCTTCCCATGAAAGCCTTTTGTAAGATTATCCCTCTTATGGACACCTATTCATGGATTCGTGATCAGAAAGTTGTAAAAGAAGAACATCTTGGGACTTTCTGGAGAGGAACCAATGAAGATATTGCGAATAAATATAATAAGGGTTATGTGGATGTCCTCTGTACCTATCTTCTCAGTCAGTATGCGCGTGAAAATCATAGCCCCCATTTTTTGCGGTATTTTGGTGCCTTTCGCGCAGTATCGGATAATTACGTTTATTCCTTAAAGGAAGACTTTGAGGATTACCGATTTCGAACGTGGTTTTGGGAGCGTGTTCAACATGGAGATATTACATTACAAGTCAAGGAAAAGCTTTCTGGGAATTATTTAACCGAGGAAGAAATTTATACAGTCTTAAAACCAGACGATGAGTTTCTTACGGAGGAGGATTCGGATGATGAAGATTCAGAAACTTCTCTTTCTGAAAGTAGTCTGAGTTCCATTGAAATTGAAACGCCTTTTCCAGACAATGTAGATGGAGGTATTCCTGACTTATTTCCTATTGCAGAACTTGAAAGTGTCGAAAGTCTGGAAATTACAGAATCAGACGAAGTCATCCAAATGCCTACTGGCGGACATCATTCAGAACGCCTTGGCGACGATGATTCAAGTTCAAACGCATCGGATATTAGTTATTCAGACGTATATGAGATCAACGCAATCTTACCCTGTATGCCAGTCGTCCTTATGTTTAGTCAGAAAGCAGACGGTGAGTTAGACAAGTTTCTGGAAAATTCAGACAGTCAGATTCAATATGAAAAATGGACCGCGTGGTTATGGCAGATTATTACTGCCCTTTATCAGGCCCAGAAGAATCTTACATTTACCCACAATGATCTTCATTCCAATAATATTGTTTGGTGTCATACAAGTTTAGAGTACTTGTATTATAAGTATAATAATATATCCTATAAGGTCCCCACGTACGGTTATATTTTCCAGATTATTGATTTTGGTCGATCCATTTATACGGCACAAAACATACAAAGTATCAGTATGGACTTTTTCCCTGGGTATGAAGCTCAAGGCCAGTATAATTTTGGGCCCTTCTACGATGAAGATTATCCAAAGGTCTTTCCAAATCGTAGTTTTGACCTATGTCGTCTTGCGTGTAGTTTAATTCGATCCTTATTTCCAGAAAATCCAGAAGAAAAGAAGAATGGAAAAACATTAACCAAGGAAGAAAATGTGATTGTTCGTGAAACTGTTGATCCACTCTTTAATATGTTATGGTCCTGGACAAAAACAAATGCCGGCGATTCTGTCTTTGAGGGACCTCTTGGAGAAGAAAAATATCCAGGCTTCGAGCTCTACAGTATTATTGCCGACACATGCCATAATGCAGCACCAGAAAATCAGCTCGCGAACCCCTGTTTTCAGAAATATCAGACAAAAGAAAATGGGAATTGGATTCTTGTATAATTTTATAGAATAATTCTTATATATGGTAGATATATATCAAATATAAGAAGATTATATCACAATTAAAATCCTGGAGGACCAACATGAAGCTCTAAATCTTGAAAATGAACCGCCTTCTTGGCGACCGCTTGCGTGGCGTCCGCAACAGATTCAGAAAGCATTGAACTTGTTATTTCCTTCATTGTATCCGGGACACTTACCCATGCCATAAGAGTGAATATAACGCCCAAAATGGAATCACGAAGAATTATGTTTTGTTCCACATCTCCAGAACGTTTCTGAAAAATATAACTCCCAATACCGAGAATTGCGGCGCCGGCTAAACACGAAATCCAGAATGTAGGATTTGATGTATCGAACATGTCCATGGGTTTTCTCATGTATGCGGGGAACTAACTTGTCCTTTTTTCAACGCAGGTACTTAGGCTTCTACGTGCTGACTTTCAGAGGAGTCGTACGCTACCGCTTCTTCTTGCGCCTCCATTTCAGGAGCACGTGTTTCTTCATGATCTGGATGTTCCCCATGATCCATAACATGATCCTCAGTGGGGACGGATTCAAACTGTTTCTGAGACACCTTCTGGGATTCACTTCCTGTTTCTCGCATTAAGAGAAAATAACCAATCACCCCAAGTACAGCAAGTACAATACACCATGTAATGGGACTCATAAGAGTATCCTTGTGGGCAGTAAAAACATTGGTAATAAAGTCCATAGTATTCTAGTGGTAAAAATATTATGAACTTTTGATAATTTACGCAAGATTATTCCAGAACTTCATAGTCGTCTTCCTCCATCGGGACAACCGTTTCCTGGGGAGCGTCTAAATCTTCCACATCACTGAGCTCACTGTCGGCATCTCCAAGAATTTGGATTCGGTCGTCATCAAATTCAATATCGTCTTCATCTTTTGGGACATAATGCATTTCTTGATATCCACTACTTGCTTCTCCAAATACCTGATCATAGTCTGTAAATTGAACAGAAGGTTGTGTATCAACATATATAATCGGTGTAGAAGGAGTAGTTGTTGAAGCAGTATTTTCAGCCACATCCTTTGTAACACTCACCCCTCCTGTTTTCTTCCCAGAAGGCGCTGGCATTTGAAAGGATTTTTCATCTGTTTCTGTAATTTGTGGAATTTCCAGAGAAATCTTTTCTTCCGAAACAACTTCCTGTTTTGGCTCTTCTACAGCAACCTGGGGTGGCGTTTCAACAACTGGTTGAGTTGGTTCAATAACTGGAATGGCAGGCACAATTGGGATAACAGGTTCAGGGACAGGGACAGGGGCAGGGGGGATTTCTGCGGCAATTTTCACAGGTTCAGGGATAGGTTCAGGTTCAGATACAGGGACAATTTCATGATCTTCTGCCTCTTCATCAGAATCATCATCATTTTCGTGAAGATAATCCTTTAATATATTTTTTACGGGTAAGAGGCCACGAATTGCCTGTGAAATACCGTCATACAAAAGCTGTTCAATTTGGCGATGATTCTTTTGCTTTTCAATGGCACTATAGTCCGTATGAAATAAATAGGCGGATGACCATAAGAAACGACTACATTCACACAAGGCGCGGTGTAAAAAGTGTTCAATCTTTGGAATTACAATCTGTACCTTCTTATTCTTACTTCCAAGTCGAATCGCACTTAATATTTTGGTATGCGCAATAAAGACTGCCGTAATGAGTTCTTCCAGATAGTCACAATTTGTCTCTTGAACAATTGTGTTTGTTTCACGCTGGACCTTATCAATATTCCATTCAGGAATCTGACTGAGATATTCCTGAAAACGAACAAGGATCCGTTTCGCATTTGGCTCGTCGGCCTCTGACTGTTTTAATAATTTCATAAAGAAACGGTGAAACGCCGGTACAAGGAATAAATGTAACTGACGTGTATATTCCCCCTTTGCTTCTGAATATACGGAAGCACTACTTTCATTGCCAGAATCCATGTTACTTCTATTCGGAATGGATTCTTCCAAACCGCACTGTTAAACGCACTATACATTGATGGACTGTTTGAGTGCCAAATAGCTTAAGATAAGCCAGGGATTTGCGCCATCCCCCCATTTTCGATACATTTCAAATTGGACAATATCCTTTTCTTTTGCCAATAATGTGTGAATTAATTTATCCGGTAAAAGGCCCTGTTGTTTTGCCTGGAGAACGGATTCACATGGATTTGCCCCCACCTTCCACGCATCCAGTTTATTCTGATGATTTTGTCGTACCTTTCTCATATCTGCGTATCCTCGTTTCTCAATTTGTTTAATGGCAGATTCCTTGCGAAGACTTACACTTGGTAGAATAATTCTCTGACAACGAGAAATTAACGGCGGACTCATAGTTGTCTCATCACGTACCTCCAGGGCAAATTCGACATTTGAACCCGCTGTCTCCAAAATGCGACGCAAAAATGCCTGCGCATCCGATGTAAGAGTATCAGCACCTTCCAGCCAAATCAACGTTGGTTCCGCACTTCGATGTTGCGCAAACAAGAGCGGACGCCCCTGACGCAAGGAACGGTCCGTGCGAACCGTATAACGAATCAAATGAAGTTTTCTTTCTTTTGCTCGATTTCGGATCCATGTACTTTTTCCACATCCAGATGGACCACAAACAAGCCAGGCGAGTTTCATGGTTACTTTGTATTTTTCGTTGGAAAGCTTAAAGTGGGCTACATTTTCAAATACGTAATATTAAACATTTCGAGTTTCATCCCTTTTAATTTATGGACCTTACAAAACAGTTCCCAATCTCCCTGAAGGCTATTAAACGTATTATGAATAAACCGGGTTAATTTGCTCATATACATCATTTCCAAGGTAGTCTCTGATTTTTTTAATTTCATAAGACAGTCTGGTTCTTCATTAAATGATTTTATATATTCCTGAAATATTTTTTCTTCATGATCTTCTGAAAAGGGTGTAAATTCAAATACCATAGTTACTTGCGGATCTCGAAGGGAATCTGGATTCATACGTGTTTTCCCCTTTACCGTCACCGTTTTTGGAAGTTCTTTGTGAAAACGCAACCGCTGTTTTATACACTTGACTTTTAAGGGAATATAAAATGGCTCCTTTTGCCCTGAAAAAAGTTGAATAAGTCTCCGCTTTTTCTGATTAATATCTGGAATAAGTCGCCCCATATCCTTCAGATAGTTAATTACTTTTTTTTGTTTTGATGTTTTCATGCCCTTTTTTTGCGCAATAAAATTTGCCGTCGAAATTGTAAATTGAAGACGATATGCCATTTTATAAATATATATACACTATCTATTTATAAACAGGATTCTTTAGACCGAAGACCGATATTTTAATAAAATTCAACATCACGATAGGACTTATTGGCATTCATGTGAAGGCTCTGCTGAAGGGGATTCTGAACAACCGAATCAACCATGGCACTCGTGAGACGTTCTGCGCTCACATCGAGTTGTAATGGAGCACGATAACGTACCTGGCCAATATCGCCCACACCGGTTGGAATACTACTGACACGATTTGCCGAATTGAGACGATCATTGACATCATCACGGATAGGTCGTTTGGCAGTTTGGCGAATAAAGTTATTACTCAAGGCTAATTTCCCATTTCCAGCAATCGGCTTTCGTCCCTTTGCAATCTTTTCCTTATTTGGATTGGTACGCATATTATATGCCCCATCTTCGACAAGCATACTCTTACGAGCATCCCCACCGGTACCGTACCAAGACATACTCGCACTTAATTCTGCCTTCTTAGTTGGCTTCGCAATATCGAGTGGGTCATAGACCTTGAGTTTGTTTGGCATGGCTGCGGTGGTCATAATACCCATATAGTTACGATCAATGGTTGTTTCCTTGACGGTGGTACGAGCCACATCATTTGGATCCCACACGGTAACGGCAGGGGCCCCACCCGCGTACCCAGTCGCCATACCAATTTCACGACTGTTATTTTCCATTTCCTCACGACGTGTTGGGCGAGCATCATCTTCATAGTGAATGGCGGTTTGGCCGGCTTCGACTGGCATCAAGTTCAGAGCCATAGTTCGTGTTCCAGTCGCACTACGTTCATTAGGACGATTTTCAATCGAATGACGACCATAATCGGAAGTTTCTACGTCCGTATTTTCGGTGAAATATTCTGTCATATTGGCGTTACGGTACCCAGCACCTCCATATTGTTGAGTCATGGGGGTACGATAGGATCCAGTAACGTAGGGTGAGAATTCATCCTGACCTGCAGCAGAACCAAAGAGTTCCTTACTGGTTTCCATACGAGCCGTGTTGGGGAGAATCTGAACTGGGCGAGCAGTTTCCTTGACAACCGTGGCAGGCCCCACAAACACACGACTGTTACTTTCATCGGTGTAAAAACGATCTGGACGATACTTGCGGACTTCTCCTGCATCTTCCGCCCCCTTTCCAATATAATGTTGCCCAGGAACCACTTGACCCTTGTATGTATTCTTGGGATTATTGGCGGTACGAAGTTTATCCGTGGTTGGCATTGCTTGACGCATAATTTCATTAATCTCAAACTGTTGGAACCCTCCCTTTCCAGTGGATCCGTACCCATCCCCAACACCAGCACCCACACGTGTCGGTTCAAAAGGACGTTCCCCAGCGCGATTTCGACTGACTTCCATACGACTTTCAATAAAGTCCGTCGCACTTTCGAGGCCATATGGGTTTCCAAAGGGCTGATTGTAGTCAAACATGTTTTCCACTTCTGTCTTTTTTACGGATGTGGAACCAGAACCGGTGTAACGATCTAAGACAGAATAATTGGCCGTATCACGAACATTCTGCTTGACACTTCCCCCAAAATAGGGTTGCATGTTACTGTGTTTAAATTCGTCGGCCTTTATACGTTCCCCAGAAAGACTACTTACAAAATCACCATCAATATAGGTTGGATCTGCTTCAAAACCGGCATGGTTCATACGAACTTGACTTGTAGCATCTTCGATTGGCATTGGTCCAGGGGCAAAATCTGGATTATAGGATTCGTTCTGCGTAGCGTATCCAAGAGGCATTCCATAAGGTCCGGGCGAAGGTTCGGACGGAATAAATTGACCCGATGGATTCTGATAAAATAAATCTAATTCTGGGTTTTGACCACGAGCACTTGCGCCCTGAGGGGTTTTACTCATGGGCGAATATGGCGGAGCACGGAGTGCGACAGTTTCACTCCCAGGTTTTAGAGGTTGGGGCTGATTCGGCATATCAGCAAATTTTTCAGTTTTCTTATTTCCACCGGCGAATCGGGACACCACGTATCCGAGACTCGCAAGGACTCCTAATGCGGCGGCTTCCATTATCTTCCCTATTAGGATACAGGTTTCTAACTGTGCGAAAAATTGGACGACTCTTTTTTCTTGTGTATTCGGTAGTAGAAAGATGCCTCGGAGTAACAGTAGTTCTCGTAGCAGTAGTCCTCGTAGCGTTTCAAAACCGGTCATGAAATCATCCCCAAGACCATCATCCCCTTCATCTACATCCCTTTCTCCAAGACCCTCTTCTCCCAGTATTGTTCATCACGAACATAAAACCTCCATGGGAATTATGGATGGGGTAAAATGGGGATTTGGAACAAGTATTGGGCATAGTATTGGAAACCTGTTTGGCTTTGGAACTCAGAATGTCCATGTCGAAAATCAAACTAGGCCTACAAGTCCAGCCCCTACGACCATAAAAACGGACTTTGATAAATGTATGGAAACCTCCACCCATGAAAAAAAATTATCATATTGTTATGAATATGATAAATGTCTCAAAACAAGTCCTTCAATTAATTGTGCGGAAGTCGCTGAAAAATCTACTTTGAAGTACGATGAATAGGCATAACTTGGCCATGACTTACTTCCTTTAAGGCATCTGCCTGATCGACAAAGGCTTCAACAGGACCGCTATGACGGGGTGTGTAAGGACTTGATTTACATTTTTGTTTATCCACATCACGTGAAGGAATAAACCAATCAAATGGAGTTTCAAAGGTCTTTTGGGGATCATGAAACAGATAATCAAAGCGGTTCCATCCGGTCGCACGAAGGGTACATGGGGGATTATAAAGACGGTTAAAGTTCATCGGGAAACTGCCTTCACTGGGACTCGCGTATGACTGGTTGTTAAAATAGTTTGTTTCTGGATTATACAGACGATCTTCAGCACGAACACGTTGGCCAAGGCGAGTAATTCCCTTCAAATCCGATTCAACATCCGTTCGCCATTGATTTGTCACGTAACCACCCCCATGTTTCTGAATGCGAGTCGTGGGTTCGACCGGATACATATTTGGGCAATTGGCTTCTGGAGGATTTACATAGTATCGGAGAGCATACGATGTAATTCGCATATCATCTACCGCATGAAATGGGTCATTACGAGGGCGAGTGAGTGCCTGTTGCGGCGGCATATATTCGGACATTGGAAACTTCCTTACTTGTGAAGGAAAGATTAATTCACCATTTATAAAACCACCATTTTTTCATGCCCCACAATTACCGTTGTATCCACAAAGACTTGTATATTTGCCTGCGCAAGATTTTTACAAAAGGCCACATCTTCACTGGCCATATCCGCAACAAGCTTTCCACCCTTTTCAAAGATATAAGCATCCTTATAAAACCATGGATAGGGGACCTTTTCAATCACTCCAGAACGGATTAGCATGAATCCCATGCCGGCATAATCAACCTTCATATACCGCTCCTTGTTAGCTTCACGGTATTCTAAAAGGTCATTCACTCCCAAAAATTCAAAATAACCATTGGCCTGAAAAAAATCCGTGTTCCAATGTTGTACGACTGGAAATTGTTTCATATTGGCCATGCGATAAAGGCCACATGTGACGTCATGAGGGGATTGTAAGAGTTTTCCTAAATCTTCAAAGGTAAAAAGAACATCACTATCCACCCATAGTATATAATCATAGGGGACTTTCCCATCAAAGGGTTTCTGATCCATTCCACGCATCACATCTGCTCCAAGGCATTGAGCGCGCGCAAAATGAACGACCGCAGAATAGGAGCTTGACAAGACAATCTCAATTCCCTTTTCACGAGAAATCTGAAGAAACTCGGTCCAGGCTCGTAGAAAACGCCCTGTAAATTGATTTCCTGGAATACAGACAATGATTCTCATGATAAATTTCACTATAATATAAATATGTTGTATCTTTATATTATATCATCTTTTTCCATTTTTATTAATACTTGTGGGGTGCCTGGCAAGTTTCCTTATGAAATGGCTGGGGAGCAAAAGTCGCAGGATAAGCCCACATTTGAAATTCTTCTAAATCCTTCTTACGAATATCAATGGCCAAATGGGTTTTGCGATTATCGTAGGAAAGATTCTGCGCATCTGCCTTGAGGGGTTGCCATTGACGAGCAGGAGCATTTGTAAGAGGGCGTGTAAGCCCACGAAGATCGGATTCCAAATCTTGACGATTTCCCACAATCTGACTGACGTTATTTCCCCCCACAAGGCCAAGTACGTGGCGCTGGGGTTTCATGCCGGCGAGTCCCTGTTGCTGACTGCTTTGACCCGCCTGAACGGTACGATCAGGGATCATCATATCGTAGGAATGGGGGTTATCATTCTTAACCCATCGTGGTGAAGTTGTTTGTGTATTGTCTCCAAAGGGGGCAGCACCATATAAGAGTTCCATGGTTCCTACCTAGAGTCTTAACAATTCAGATCACGAATATATTCACGACTGGGGATACCACCGCGAACCCATCCAGGAGCAGCAACTTCTGGGATGAGATAACTGGGGTTCTGAATACTCTTGGCGAGACTTGGAATCATCGGGGTATATTGGTTGGTGAAGGTCTTTTCGGTAACGGTGTCACATGCCTTGCCCATGCGAGAAAATTCAGAATGGAGAAGCTGACTTTCCATATCGGCATTTCCACGACCAGTTCCCATGTAGGGGACCGCTAAGAATGGGCGAGCCTGGGGACGAGTGCTGCAGCGCTTGCTCATAAATCCTGGCTGATTCTTGAGGATACTGTCCGCATTAATACTGGCATTGTTAAATCCGAAACCTTCACGAGGATACATGAGCATATTTTCAATGGCTAAAGGATTGACCTTGCGAGCGGCAGGGACAAGGTTTGTGGTAAAATAGGCACCGGGTCCGGTAGATTGTTTGTAATATTGTTGAATGGCACATACGTCGTCCTTGACACCAGATAAACGATTTATTTCCATGAGTCACGTATTCTCTGAATATGGGGGCAAAAAAGATTCCCACCCAGTGTAGAATGACTCTTGCGGAAAAGTTTTGCCGTTGTATCGGAGCGGTTCGAAAAACAGTGAAATTAAGAAATCGTACAAAAAAGCAGAAAAAGTCTCAAGCCCGGGAATCTGCTGCAATAGCAATATGTACAACATCCATATTACACCGGCGTGGTCGAACCTTGAAAAAATTTACATGTGATGGCAAAAAGCCAATGCTCAAAACGCAGAAACCCCTTTCTAAATCGCGGTAAAGGCGTAGCCGTAGGTTTTTCCAGACAAGGAAACTTCAGAAGTTGGAAAGAGAATTCCTTCCCCAATTGCGCGACAGAGTTCCTCATAGAGATCATGTGAATTCATAAAATCTCCGAGAAAGGTTACAATAAGCCCAGTTTCATCAATAGAAACTTCAAAATGAGATACGCTCTGAAATGTTTGATAGGTTGAAGTCGATTCATCAATGGTTGCGTACCATAAGAACATATCGCCAACGTCATTATAGACTGCTTGACACAATTGAATTTGGTCCTCGGAAGATAGTTCGGCAGGTTCTGCCAAAGGGTACGGCAGACGTTCCTTAATTTCATAAAGGCGAATTGTGAGAACTTTTTCGGATTTCATGTTATAATCTATATACAAAATATACTTTATAATATATTGTCAATTTTATACTTAGTTGGGGAAGGACAGCCATGGTACAGAACCTCCGTTGGTGCCAGGGACGCAGGCATCACGATTTCCTTCTTTACAAGTCTTCCCAGGAATACGATAGAGCCAATTTTGGTACGACGCCTGGTCATTTGGAATACTGGTACTTGGCATCGTGTAGAATTGACGCTGACTCTGGGATTTTCCAAAGACATCCGTTGGATCTGAGACCCACTGAACACGGAAATAGTCGTCAAGGGTTGTACTCACCGTAGGATCCGAAACAGAAGCCGCCGCAGCACGTGTGGGGTTATATTGAATCTCATCCAATAGGACATTCATAAAAGGGTTTTTCGCATTTGGTTTCGTATATTCACTACTACTGACTCCAATTACATCTGGAAATGCCCCTGCTTCCTGAGGCTTTGTTTCAACCGATGCTTGAAATCCTTCTGTACCAGTCTTATCACTGTACATCGTCGGCTTTGCAAATATCCAACGTGCGTGGAGCACAATCACTGCGAGAATTGAAACCGCAAGTAACTCTGGATAACCAATAATTGTAAAAATAAGCCCAACAATTGTTGCAATCAGAAATGCGCGTGTTACCGCATTTAAATTATTACTCTGACATATATCATCTGTTCGTAATGTAAATGTACGAAATAAGGCAGAAGGATTTTTATACCATAGGTCTTCGCATGGGCAGTCTCCATTCCCAATACCATTTTCTTTTTTACACGCCATGGGGAACTCCTATAAGAAATTACTTATTTTTTCCCTGCCTTCTTGGCATCAAGCTTTTTGCGAAGGCGCTCGCGAACAAGATTGCGACGTGCGTCTCCTTCACGGCCTACTGAACGTGCTTGATCCATATCCATCATTCCAAAAGTCCCACGAAAGGTTTCCATGAGTTCCATAAGGGCTGGGTTATCCCCCATCGACTTCATAAGTTCTTCCGCTTCATGGGCGATTTGATCGGGACGAATTTCACCATTTTGAAATTTACTCGCAAGGCGCTTCACAACACGTTGCACACTTGCCATGATCTTTGTCGGATCTTTTGTATAAATATTCATCATTGCCTGAAATGCCCCCTCGACACTTGAGATATTCTTCATAGTTTCTTCATCAAATCCAAATTCCGCAGGATCGAGTTCCCCCACAATTTCCTTGGCCAGGCGGGCAATATGGCCGTTCATTAAATGTTCCGGAAACTTCGGAAGAGCATTTGGATCCTTGAAAAAGTCTCCAAGTTTCTTACTAATTTCTTCAAAATCAGTCGATCCCATCTTTGATTTCCAGTCCTTCATAAAGGTTTCAGACCATTCCTTTGAAAAGGCCGACTTCGTAGAATCATCGCCAAAAATCTGACTGCGTGCCGAATCATAGAGAGCACACATACTTAGAATATTTAAATGACCTTGAATTGCCTTCTTGTTATTTTCACTGAGAGAATCCCAAATAGCTGGAGTAAATACAATCCCAGGTAAGACTTCTCCTGGGCACGCAGCAGGATCACGTTCGGGTCCGCAGTGGGGGAGTACCTTTTCAATATACTGACCAAGGCGTTCTTCTGGAGAAAGCAGATAGGCGGTATTTAAGGCACTTCCAAATTCTGGGCAGGCCGCCCCAAGATCTTCGCAGAATTCGTCGTACTTCTTCTGAAAAACAGAAGCAAGGGGAGAAGCCGTAGAAGCGGAAGGAGTGGAGGATGCGTTCGCAGAGGCCATCTTGTAATTTATACTTGTAAAGGACAGAGTAAAATCTTTACGCTGGTTTTACACACGAACATTGGAAGCCTTGTCACTGAGCACAACCAGTACCTTCATGTACTTCCAAATGGCAGCACGGTTATCCTCATGGAGGGTTGGCCAATGCTTCTGGAAAATTGCCAAGGCTGGCATAATTTCATTAAACTGTGTCTGAATCTTTTTATTTGCAATTCCTACAAAACTATTGATATCTTCATTCATAATACTTTCACGAAGATCATTTACAACATGCTGTACAAACATATCAAGAAGAAGACGTGGATTCATCTTTCGAGCACTCTGGATGGTATCTAGGGCATGACGGATATCACGTTCTTCAGGAAATGTATCTGCGAGTTCTTCAAAGAACCGGACAAGTTGATTACAGAAAAGGGATAGCGGACTGGGTTGTGACATTTTATTTGGATATTCTATCTATCTGTTATACGAGGAAACCTGTTTAAGTTTCTTTTTAAACGCACGCTTCATTCCTTACAGTCGTGCTGGGGGGCGATTTACCCCAGTATCTCGATTCTTCAAATAGGATTCCATTTGCTTATCAAAGAGTTCTTCGTTACGACTTCGGTTCTGAATACTTCCAATAGTATTTGTAATCATCGATCCGGTACGTGTCCCTTGGCCCTGAGGAAGATTCTGCGGAGCATTTACATCAAAGACCTCATAATTCCCAGTCTTTGTATAAACATCACTATCATCCATACTGGTATATTGAATGCGAGTATTCCCAGACATTTCACTGGCAATCCACGCTTCGGGTTCCGTATTTCCAGCCACGTTCGCATTTTGACCCGGAACTGGATTCTTTCCTCGTCCAGCGCCGTTGTAGGGGGGAGGAGGATTTTTTCGTCCATCGCGGAGTTTCTGCTCAAACAACCAATTCATCACGGATTCATCGGTTCGGGGCTCTTGTTCTCCCACGACGACAAGCGTCGGAACCTTTTTTAACCATCGAAACTTCTCACGAACCTGCTGATCATTTACGTTCAAAAAATGAAACATCCCCTTATACGGTGTTTGTCGTAATGCTTCTAAAAAGCGAATCGACCACTTAC
>JACCDX010604754.1_pt1 | contig 24022 bp, 7 predicted proteins | sample 7449681 | NCBI WGS metagenome assembly JACCDX01 (sample SAMN15323450, study PRJNA562643) | freshwater metagenome | isolation source: river surface water | place: USA:Blue River Watershed | collected 2017-08-18
GTGGGTCCTGTAGCACCTTGCTCGCCTGTGGGACCTGTTGCACCTTGCTCGCCTGTGGGACCTGTTGCACCTTGCTCGCCTGTGGGTCCTGTTGCACCTTGCTCGCCTGTGGGACCTGTTGCACCTTGCTCGCCTGTGGGACCTGTTGCACCTTGCTCGCCTGTGGGACCTGTTGCCCCAACAGCACCAGTGGCTCCAGTGGCACCCATGCTTCCACCAGCACTGTTCCAGGTGATTTCCTTGGTTGTAGAATTGTATGTTAGATATCCAGATGTGTAGGAATTGTCAATACGAACAGGAGATACATAGAATGCACTACCGGTTGCACCATTGAGCTGAGTTCCAGATGCATTGAGGACAATGCTACGTGCAGGCTGTGCAAACTCACCTGCAAGTGCACCAATTGCAATGGAATATTCACCTTGCGTGGAGTATCCTGCAGATGCACCTAGTGCTACTGCAAATGAACTTTGGTTGGAAAAGCCAGCATTGCAACCTATGGCAATCGAAAATTCTTTTTGACGTGAGTAACCTGCCAAACTTCCAATTGCAATTGCACGGGATGCTTGTCTATCAAGGCCTGCATCCTCTCCCATTGCAATGGCTCCATATCCCTGTGTATCCAATCCTGCACGACGTCCAATGGCAATTGCACGGCTAATTTGTGTAAGTGAACCAGCTGTATTGCCAATTGCAATTGTATCATCTCCCTGAGTTTGACCTGCAGTACTACCAATTGCAATGGAATTTGAGCCCTGTGATGTATTTGCTGCGAAGTAGCCAAATGCAATTGAATTGACTCCCTGCGAAGCATTTCCTGCATTTGGACCAATTGCAAACACTGTACTCTGAACGGCAAATGCAGATCCATTGTATACGAGTATACTACCCTTCGTTGCAGGTGCTGCAGGAAATGCCGCAGTTCCTGTGGGACCAGTCACACCGGTTGCGCCAGCAGCGCCAGCAGTACCGGTAGCACCTGTAGCACCTGTGGCTCCAGCAGTACCAGTAGCACCTGTTGCACCCATACCTCCACCCGCACCATTCCATGTAATTTCCTTAGTAGTTGAATTGTATGTCAAGTATCCAGTTGTGTAGGAGTTATCTATACGTATAGGATCCACGTAGAGTGCAGAGGCAGTAGTTCCATTCAAAATATTTCCTGATGCATTCAGAACAATACTACGAGATGCCTGGCCGTTTTGACCTGCAGCATAACCAACAGCAATTGAGTAGTCTCCTTGCGATGAATATCCTGCCAGAGCGCCAATTGCAACTGCATAAGTACTTTGTTTACTGTATCCTGCACCATTTCCAACTGAAACAGCATTTGCTGTCTGACTAGTAAAACCAGCCTCATAACCAACTGCAACAGCACGTTGACCTTGCATCTCAGAACCAGCATTTCCACCGACTGCAGTTGCTTGAACTCCTTGTTGTGTTCTTCCTGCCGAACCACCAATTGCAACAGCCCGTATTCCTTGTAAATAATTACCTGCTTGAAATCCAACAGCAACTCCCAGTATTCCTTGTGTTTCTTGACCTGATTCTCCACCAATTGCGACTGCAGATGCACCTTGGGCGTTTGAAGCTGCTCCATAACCAATTGCTACATTTGAGTTATTGTTTTGAGATGTATTTCCTGCAAAACGCCCCATGGCTATAGAAGTACTTTGTATGGCAAATGCTGATCCATTGTATACCAAAATATCTCCTTTCCCTCCTGCAGTTGGAAAACTACCAGCAGCACCGGTTGCACCGGTTGCACCAGCAGCACCAGTTGCACCGGTTGCGCCACCTCCTGCACTTCCTGCACTGTTCCATGTGATTTCTTTGGTAGTTGAATTATAGGTTAAATATCCAGTTGTGTAGGAGTTATCAGTACGAATCGGGTCCACATAGAGAGCAGATCCAGTTGCACCATTCAGTTGATTTCCAGATGCATTCAACACAATACTACGAGACGGTTGACCGAGTTCACCTGCACGGTATCCAACTGCAATTGCATTTACCCCCTGACTTGAGTAACCAGAATATGGACCGATTGCTACAGCATAAGAGCTTTGTTTATCATATCCAGCATTTGTGCCAATTGCGACAGCAGACTGTTGTTGGGAAGTTAAACCAGCAAATGGACCAATTGCTACTGCAGAATCTCCTTGATTCGCATTACCGGCATACATACCCATTGCAGTTGCATAAGCAGCCTGTGAAGTATATCCTGAATATGCACCAATTGCAACTGCGTTATTTTGTTGTTGGTATTGTCCTGCAAATGAACCAATTGCAATCGCTGATTGTCTCTGAGAACTGGATCCTGCAGATGCACCAATTGCCACAGCATTATATTGCTGATTATTATTACCAGCATTTCCACCGATGGCAATTGCCTGGTTGCTTTGGAGAGTATATCCAGCATTGCTACCGATTGCAATTGCACTTAATTGTTGATTGGCAAAACCGGCTTGATATCCAATGGCAACTGCTGCAACCAGTTGATTGCAATATCCTGCACCTGCACCAATGGCAGTAGTGAATGAATTTTGAGTTATTTGTCCTGCACCTGTACCAATCGCTGTAGCAAGGTATCCTTGTGTTGAATTACCTGCCATGGCACCGATGGCAATTGTACTTGCTGATACAGAAATCGCTCCTGCACCACGACCCATTGCAATGGAAGTACTTTGAACGGCAAATGCAGATCCATTGTATACCAAAATATCACCTAGTCCACCTGCAGTAGGTAGACTACCACCGCCACTACCGGCGGGACCTGTGGGACCAATTGCACCCGTAGCACCCGTTGCACCTAATCCAGTGGCACCTGTAGCACCTGTAGCGCCAACAGCACCTGCAGCACCAGTAGAACCAGTTGCACCTGCAGCACCAGTAGAACCAGTTGCACCTGCGGCGCCAGTTGCACCTGCGGCGCCAGTTGCACCAGTTGCGCCTGCAGCACCTGTTGCACCAGTTGCGCCTGTGGCGCCAGCAGTACCGGTAGCACCGGTAAACCCTGTTCCACCACTCACAACACTCGTTTGTAAAATGGAAGAACCCAAATAAATCTGACTCGAGGAAAGCCACAGAGTATTGTTGTATCCAGGATCACTTGGATTTAACGGATGGGTTGTTTGCGGATCCAATACAAGTCCGGTGGGGTCAATGAGTCCAGTTACAGTCAGTTTTCCATCAATCACTAGTTCAGTTCCAGAACTAATGAAAAATAGAGAAGAACCAGTTGCACCAGCGGCAGTACGAATAAGAAGAGAATTTGTTGGAATTCCAGTTAAATCAGCAAATGCACCGGTTGCACCGGTAGCACCTGCAGCACCTGTTGCGCCTGCAGCACCTGTTGCACCTGTTGCGCCCGTTGCGCCCGTTGCACTGCCTCCAGACCCTGCAGGACCTGTTGGACCTACCAAGCCTGTTGGACCTACCAAACCTGTAGGACCTGTTGCACCCGTGCCTCCAGCACCCGCAGGACCAGTCACACCAGTTGCACCAGTTGCGCCAAAACCAGTAGGACCCGTAGGTGCACCGGCAGGTCCAGTAGGGCCCATCATACCTCCATACGGCAGCGAGTTCCATGCCGTCACACCATCACCAATCTTGAAAAGATTAGTGTTGGTTTCAATCGCCAATTCACCAGCCGCAAGAACCGGGTTCAAGGTCGACCATTGCGTGGAGGAGCCACGCCGAAACTGAAGCTGAATAAACGGCATGACCTTTTCTATATTAACTCTCGAACATAAATTGAATACATCCTCAACGTATTTCGCAAAATATCTTGCAAATTAGTATATTATACACGTTTGCATGTAAAAAACCGGGATACCACTAGCCAAAACTTGCATATTGGCCGAATACACGCCATGTATTAAACACTCGATAAAGTGTTAGAGACTCAATCTCATATTTGTTGGCGGCAGGTGTAGGAATTGTATTATTAAACCAATTAATAGTAGTTGTTGCACCATTTACCTGAAGTGTACTGGAATATCGCGCAGTTGCACCTTGTTCTAGATTTAGCACAACAACATAGGATCGATTGTTGGTACTGGGAATGTTTGTTATATTTGTTGTAAAATTGGTTGCGATTGATGAATGATAAAATACTGCACCAGTATTCCAATCATGGGTGACAACTCCCGTTGCACCTGTTATGGTGGATACAGTTTCCCCAGTTTGTGTAAAAAAAGCAGGACCCCATGGATTACTAACAGATCCAAGGCTATAGACGCTTGGTAGTGCGGGAATGAAGGAAGCGGCACATTGAATGCTGGATGGACTTACACGAATTGATGAATTGTAAAAGTAGTTCGGGAGTACGGAGGGATTGTAAAACACAATGGATCCATCTGTTCCAGTTGTTCCGGCGGGCAATGTTCCTCCAGTAGGCCCTGCAATTCCTGTTGCACCTGTTGCACCTGTTGTGCCTTGTAATCCAGTTGGTCCCGTTGTGCCCGTAGGACCTGTTATACCTGTAGGTCCTCTTACACCTGTAGGACCTGTAGAACCCGTTAGACCTTGATTTCCTGTAGGACCAGTTGTACCCTGCATACCAGTTGCTCCAGTCGATCCGGTCACTCCAGTTGGTCCCGTTGCACCCGTTGCACCATTCAATGCCGCAGTAAAGCCTGAAATTTTTGATACTGAATAAGATGCATAACTGCCGGAAACAGTAATTGTATTGGAAGTTGTTTGACGTAGTTCATATGTTGTAGTAGTGGATGGTGTGACATACGCTGTTGCAATGGGTGCGGACCCAATACTTGATCCACTTGTTGCTACTTCCCCAAATCCAGCAATCCCTACATACACTGCATTTGTTACATCATACCATTGAAAGACTCCCCATGATGAACTAGATACAAAACGGCCTATAATTGCCTGCAAGTAAAATGTACCGGTTGCTGTTAACCTTATCTGGGTGTTCGAAGGGCGTGTAATCTCTGTTCCAAGGGAGTATCCCTGTACTTGAAATGCAATGGCTGTTCCATTTACGACACCTGTTTGATCGGTGTTGTTGTAGGCCTGTAAAATGGAGGTTGTAAGGGCTCCAGGACCTGTCGCTCCTGTTGCACCCGTTGTACCCATGCCACCTGTAGGACCCGTTGCACCCATTCCTGTGGGTCCTGTCGCACCTGTAGGACCCATGTTTCCTGTGGGTCCTGTGACCCCTGTTGCACCCTGCCCTGTGGGACCAGTAGCACCCGTTGCTGTCAAATTCGCATTGGTAAATCCATACATTTGAAAGTAGGCAAATCCAGGATTAGGGCCGGAACCTGTAGTTGCACGAATCCGATAATAACTGTAAGGAGTGTAGGTTGGATCAGATACCAACACCGTCAGGTAAGAAGGAGGTGCTCCAACATTTGCCAAGTCATTTAGAACAGTTGTCAGTGTATTCCATGATGTACCATTGGTACTTCCTTGAAACTCAAAATTCCCTATATATTCGCCTACGGATGCCCTGCGTGAAATCTCAAATTTCCAAAGTGCAATGGGAGAAGGACATTGGACTTGCCAGGTGGATGGAAAGGTATTTCCATTCATGGCCCAATCTGTGGAAAAACTTCCATCACATGCTTTCCATGCGGCATATACGGCGCTAAATTCGGTACTCGCCGAAATGGTAAAGCCAGATTGGGTAGCAGCTGCCATCGTGGGTATAATACCTGTATTACTGGGTGTCAGTGTGGTTGCATAGCCAGGAATACCTGTGGGGCCTGTGGGGCCTGTTGCGCCCTGCAGCCCCTGACTACCTGTAGGGCCCTGACTACCTGTTGCACCTGTTATACCTCTTGCACCAGTTGCTCCAGTTGCTCCTGTTGCCCCTGTTGTACCAACAGCCGATGTTCCATTCATCAATATGGTGGAAGAACCCCAATACAGAGAGTTTGTGGAATACCAGAGAGTTGCATTGTAGTAAGGATGACCTACAGGAAGAGGATTGGATGATTGAGGAGTTAACACGAGACCGGTTGGATCAATAAGACCCGTCACGGTGAGTTTGCCATCCACTACTAATTCAGTTGAGGAACTAATAAAGAATGTGGGAGACCCAGTCACACCCGCAGCACCACGATACAAAAGAGATCCTACAGGAATACCTGTTAAGTCCGCAGCTGCACCAGGTGCACCTGTGGGTCCCGTTGCACCATCGACGCCTACATATCCAGTAGCACCCGTTGCACCAGCAGCTCCTGTAAATCCCCCATATCCCAACACACTCCATGCCGCAAGACCATCCCCAATCTTAAACAATCCTGTATCCGTTTCAAGACCAATTTCACCTGCAGCAAGGATTGGGTTATAGAGAGACCAATCGGCTGCCGATCCCCGCCGAAGTTGCAATTGCAGGTTTAGTGTTCCAGGTGCCACAGCACCCGCATCAAATGCAGGACCCACCGTGTAAGTATTCCCTGGACCACCGCCATCAAAAATGTAAGATGCAACAGCACCAGTAGGTCCTGTTGCGCCTGCGGCGCCCTGTAGGCCACCATAGGGCAACAGAGACCACACAGTTGATCCATCACCGATCTTAAACAAAGATGTATCCGTTTCAATACCCATTTCCCCCTCGGCTAACACTGGATCGAAGGTGGTCCATTGGGCCGCTAGTCCACGCCGAAACTGCAACTGAATGTTGAGATCCCCTGGCTCCGCCGAACCTGCATCAAATGCAGGACCCACATAAAAGGTGGTTCCAGGTGCACCACCATCAAAAATATAGGGGACGATGTTAGTAGCTCCAGTAGGACCGGTTGCACCCTGAATTCCTCCATACGGCAACAAAGACCAAACAGTAGAACCATCACCAATTTTAAACAAAGATGTGTCTGTTTCTAGACCCATTTCTCCCTCGGCCAACACTGGGTCAAAGGTAGTCCATTGGGCTGCTGGTCCACGCCGGAATTGCAACTGAATATTGAGATCACCAGGTTCCGCCGAACCTGCATCAAACGCGGGACCCACATAAAAGGTGGTTCCAGGTGCACCGCCATCGAAAATATAGGGGACAATGTTGGTAGCACCGGTGGGACCTGTTGCACCATTGGCACCCTGTAGACCACCATAGGGCAACAGAGACCACACAGTCGATCCATCACCAATTTTAAAGAGTGAGGTATCCGTTTCAATACCCATTTCTCCCTCGGCTAACACTGGATCGAATGTAGTCCATTGGGCCGCCGGTCCACGCCTAAACTGCAACTGAATGTTGAGATCCCCTGGTTCCGCAGAACCAGCATCAAACGCCGGACCAACATAGAAAGTGGTTCCAGGTGCACCGCCATCGAAAATATAGGGGACGATGTTGGTAGCTCCGGTAGGACCGGTTGCACCCTGTAGTCCTCCATACGGCAACAAAGACCACACAGTAGAACCATCACCAATTTTAAAGAGTGAGGTATCCGTTTCAATACCCATTTCACCCTCGGCTAACACAGGGTCAAAGGTGGTCCATTGGGCCGCCGGTCCACGCCGGAATTGTAACTGAATATTGAGATCTCCTGGCTCCGCTGAACCGGCATCAAATGCGGGACCCACGTAGAAAGTAGTTCCAGGTGCACCGCCATCGAAGATGTAGGGAACAATGGCCCCTGTAGGACCCGTTGCACCAGTGGAACCCTTTAGGCCCCCATACGGCAAAAGAGACCACACGGTGGAACCATCACCGATCTTAAACAGTTCGGTATCCGTTTCCAGACCCATTTCTCCCTCGGCTAACACAGGATCATAGGTGGTCCATTGTGCGGCAGGACCACGACGGAATTGCAGCTGAATGTTGAGATCGCCTGGAACCGCCGAACCTGCATCAAACGCAGGACCCACATAGAATGTGGTTCCAGGGTCGCCGCCGTCAAAGATAAAGGGGACGATGTTGGTAGCACCGGTAGGACCTACTTCACCTGTGGCTCCTGTTGCGCCTGTTGCTCCGTCAGCGCCTGTTGCGCCTGTGGCTCCTGTTGTACCACCTCCAATATCCGCCTCCGTAGTATATGTTATCTCCTTGGTTGTTGAATTGTATACCAGAAATCCAGTGAGGTGTGTATTGTCAAGTCGGATTGGATCCACATAGAGTGCGGCCCCCGTTGCACCATTCAATGCAACATCGGATGCATTCAGAATAATGCTGTTGGCAGGTTGATCGATCATACCAGCCCGTGATCCGATGGCGATTGCATTGGATCCTTGGTTCGACATACCCGCCTCCACACCAATGGCAACTGCCTCGCGACCCTGTGAAGAGTAGCCTGCAACATTACCGAGGGCTATCGCGCCTTCTCCCTGTTGCCAATAGGCTGCACCCTGACCGATGGCAACTGCATATTCCGATTGGGAGGAGAAACCGGCGGAATTTCCAACAGCCGTGGCGCGTGCACCCTGATCCCAAAATCCTGCATTGGCACCAACAGCTACACTGTAGGAACTCTGGAGGTAATAACCAGCCGCGGAACCTACTGCAACAGATTGGTATCCCTGTGAGGATCGACCCGCTCCATCACCTATGGCAACCGCAGAAGATCCTTGGGACTCATAACCGGCCAAAGGACCGATGGCTACCGCATTGGATCCCTGTTCGAGAACAGCTGCCGTATCACCAATTGCGACCGCACCTTTTCCTTGAAAGGAAAGACCCGCAGAAGGACCCACTGCGACTGCTCCAATACCCTGGTAATCCTTACCGGCATAATCACCAATGGCAACCGCCACCATACCTTGGGACGAATAACCAGCGGATGTACCAATTGCCACGGCACCCGCATATTGACTGGAATAACCCGCTTGGAAACCAATGGCAACTGCAGGACTACTGTAGTTTGGATAACTACTGGAGGAAACGCCCTGAAAAAGACGACCCGCCTCGGAACCAATTGCCACTCCATATCGATTTTGACTTGATACACCGGCCCATGAACCAATATGTATTGTGGAACCTTCGGTCGACCATGCAGCAGTTTCATTGTCCCAAAAAATGTAATCAGAATAATCCTTGCCCTGAATTGAAAGCAAACCAGAGGAACCGGTTGGACCCGTGCTCCCTCCTGGACTCGTCACATAATACAAAACATCCGAAATTGTTAAATCAGGGATTGCCAAATTGTTTGTATACATTTTCAAAATATAACCGGCATATCGGAAGGGACTTGTGGTTCGTAAAGTACCGTTTTGATAGACATAGATTGTATCTCCATTGAAAAGTACTGAGAAGACATCGCCGGTTGAATAAGGGACAGATATGTTGGGAATAACGGTTCCATTGGTATATCCACCAATCACAACGTTGGAACTTTGCAACTGAACGACTAAGTAGTCATTTCCATTGTTGTAGAGATTGAAATAGAATCCATTGGATCCAAACATACCTGGGCCAACACTCATGGCTCGGAATTGGGCGTAAAATCCTTGATTTGTCAAGCCATATCCACGTGTTGAATCGATTTCCTGAAATACGGCACCAGTAGGGAAAAAGAAGGTGGAAGAATCGAGTTGACGTGCCGATCCTGAAATGGTGGTGTAAAGATTAGTTCCAACACCAAAGTATCCGGTAGGTCCTGTTGCACCAGTTGCCCCTGTTGCACCAGTATCACCTTGTAATCCAGTCGCACCAGTCGCACCGGTTGCGCCTTGCAATCCAGTTGGACCTGTTGCACCAGTTGCGCCGGTTGCACCTGTGGGGCCTGTTTCACCCTGCAATCCTGTCGCACCTGTGGCTCCTGTTGCACCGGTTTCTCCTGTCGCACCTGTTGCACCTTGCAATCCCGTTGCACCAGTTGCACCTGTAGATCCTGTAGAACCAGTTTCGCCTTGCAAACCTGTTGCACCTGTTGCACCTGTAGATCCAGTAGAACCGGTTGCACCCAATCCGGTAGCACCCGTAGCACCCGTTGGTCCATCAATACCATCCAAGTTTACATTGTAAACTACCGAAAGACCAAACGATCCTACAATATTGGTTATACTTCCTACAGTTAAAGCGCCGGTAGAGGCATTGTAGGAAACAACGCTTCCCTCAAATCGATTGGCGGCATTTGTGGAATCCACTACCACAATGGAATTTCCTGGAATGTATGCAAGGTTTGTACCTATACTTAGGGAAAGTGAGCCACCAGGTGTAGGAGACAGGGAAACCGAAGCAGTTTGGGATGCATATCGATCACCGGATGCACCAGTAGGTCCTGTAGGCCCTGTTGCACCTGTTGCACCGGTTGCACCCGTTGGACCATCGATGCCATCTAGATTTACATTGTAAACTACTGACAGACCAAATGATCCCACAATATTGGTTATACTCCCTACAGTTAATGCACCTGTAGAGGCATTGTAGGAAACAACGCTTCCCTCAAATCGATTGGCGGCATTTGTGGAATCCACTACCACAATGGAATTTCCTGGAATGTAGGCAAGGTTTGTACCTATGCTTAGGGAAAGTGAGCCACCAGGTGTAGGAGATAGGGAAACCGAGGCAGTTTGGGATGCATAGCGATCACCGGATGCGCCTGTTGCACCCGTTTGTCCGGTAGCTCCTGTTGCGCCTTGCAATCCAGTTGCACCGGTTTCACCCTGCAAACCTGTTGCACCTGTTGCACCTGTTTCACCAGTTGCACCTGTTTGTCCGGTTGCACCTTGTAATCCGGTCGCACCAGTGGCACCAGTCGCACCCTGCAAACCTGTCGCACCTGTCGCACCTGTTGCGCCGGTTGCGCCAGTTGCACCAAAACCAGTTGCACCAGTTGCACCCGTGGAACCTGTTTGACCGGCAATACCGGTCGGTCCAGTTGCTCCAAATCCTGTTGCACCAGTTGGACCGGTTACACCCAATCCTGTTAATCCAGTAAAACCAAAGCGACCCTCGTATCTCCAGAAAGATATGGTGGGAGGCGCAGCCAATGGCGTGGTTCCAAAAAATGTCAGATATCCCACATCTGGATCAAAAATCCATGGATAGTTCTGACTTCCTGGGGGAATCACTGCCCCCGTAGAATCATATACTACCACATTGTAGGATCCGTAGGGGTCGTGATTAAAGGGGATCGCATTTGTCAGAATGTTGGTTTCAATAGTAGCCTGGGTTGCCTGCGAATAGTAATAAGAAAATCCAGGTTTCAATGCCTTGAGTGTGACGACCTCGTACTTCACAATGTGTGGAAAGGATGCCGAGGTATATCGGCGTCCATTCGTAAAGGAAAGATCTTGTGTAAGATCCACAGGTGCTGTCGCGGGAATCGTTTGCTGCAAAAGTTGTAGTGATGGAATAATACGTGGTCGGGAACTTCCGAGACCTTCTTGATAGAAAGGAAGTCCTGGCTGCGCATCCGCAACACCAAGGTACTTCTTAAAAAGCAGTTCGGTCTGCTGTGTACCGGTCGCCATTCTATTGTTTGCCTTGGTTAATTCTACAAAATACTTTACGAAATACAACACAGTTGAATATCGTAATTTACTCTTTTTTTGAATAATTGTTTATGTTGCCGTTAATGTTGCCGACACATGAGAAAATCCAAAGTTCACATTCATGGGAAGCCCCACGCGTACATAGATGTATACAGTTCCTACACCCGATTGGAATGGCTTGGGAACCGCTACTGTAAACGTAGTGTTTCCACTACTGTTAACGGGGTCCAAAATGAGACCAGGACGTGTCGCCGAGTTATCAGTGGGATTGAAGAAGTTTCCAGAGGTTACCGTGGCACCCTGGGTATTTCCATCAATCCAAATGGATGACAAAGAATCCGCTGTGGTCGGCTGAGGGGAAGCCGAATCCTCAAAGCGATAATACAGGAGCAGTTTCTGACCGCCTACATATGCCGCATTGCTTGTTATGGTGGGTGTAGGAGTTGTGGAATTCAATACAATATTCAGAGCTGAATACTGTGTTATTCCGCCCAATGCAGTGACGCTCCAGGCAAACTGGGCGTACCGATATCCCATGGCAGCCACACCGGAATAATTTACGGTGTTTTGGAGTGTCTGGGTGTAGAAGAATCGCCGGTAGTCATAATACCCACTCAGAGTGGATCCACGGGTATAATGCAATCCATTAAAAATCTGGAGCTCCTCCGATGTATTAGGAACAATTCCTGCAATTGTGCTGTTTGTTATATCCCATGTATGGTCGTAGGGAATTGTTGCATATTGGGCGCTCGTGTAGGAACCTCCTGTAAACAAGAAGGGTGGAACATATGGATTGCTAGATCCGCCCTGGGCGACACCCGCATACACACGTGCACCATTGCGACTCACACCACTTGTAAAAGCCAAGGGGGTCGCAGGTATGGTGGAACCCACCAGCGTCGCCGAAGGCCCATCCACAATTGCAATGATCGAATTCCCTTCAGTTGCCGCAGAGGCTCCAAAGGGATTGTTTGCCGTTGCTGACACGGTAATAGAAGAGGCATATGCAGTTGCAAGGGATGCCGATGTAACAGGAGTCTGGACGATCACTGTGTTGGAAAGCTGCCCCACTGAAGAATTGTAGCCACTTGTTATGCGCGACAGGCCCGTTTCATTCGAGGTGCTTACAGCCGATCCGGCAGTTATAGTAGTATTCAGGAAAGGAGAACGATAAAAGAAGTTTCCTACATTACTCAGAATCGTACTTACGCCATATACCGGTGTTCCATAAATAACGCGTACACCCGTCACAGGAAGATTAGAATTGGAGAGGAGATTTGTAGAGAGTAGTGTTATTCCAGGACCTGCAGTGAGAATATTGTCAAATTGATAGGAAAATGTTGCACTTCCTACATTCGCAATTGATTGCGAGGCGGTAAGAGTGTAGGTAGCACTGGAAGGAACAAAATGGGCGGGATTGATTGTGGCACGATTCAGAGAATCTAGGTAAAATCCGGTCCAAGCTGTAGGAGTTGAATACTTATCATATACAAAAGAACTGATTCCTAAGTTGTTGATTGTCAGAGGGAAGGGAGCGGTTGCGGGGAATCCATTGTAGGTGATGGTAGGACCTGTCACATTGAGGGCACCTGACAAAGCAACCAACATGGCAGCTATGTTGGTTGTGGAAGCACCTCGCAGTGCCGTGGTATGAATAGGAGAACGGAACAAATCACTCGTCCATGCGGTAGATACATTCACAAGCGATGTTGTCGTGGCATCCGTCTTGACGTTTTTGATCGTTCCATTGGTGTAATAACGGGCAGGGAACGACAGATTGCCGGAAAGGACGGGGGACTGTGCGAGCGATGTTGTACTTAGGATTGTCGAGGCGGTTTGGCCGTAGCCGGTAAAGACGGAGTTACGCGCCTCCGCACGGAATTCATGTTGGGCGTCAGGGAAAAGCGAGGATGCCGCATACGAAAGAGCGGTTCCTACAGATACACCGAGGGTCGACGCAAACAGTGGGGTACCATAGCGACGCCCTGGAATCGGTGAGGTGACAAATCCAACACGGTAATCCACAATCGCCGCTGTGGAAGTAGGGTCGGTTATATCAATTTGGGCGGGAGCGGAGTAGGAGAATGTGAGAGAATTGGATGTTATGGCGGACCCCGCCAAATTCTGAGGACGCGAAGGGGGACCCGCAGTCACATAGGGGACGTAGAAGGAAGAGGCCACATTACTCGCCGGATTGTTGTTGGCATACCATATACTCACCTTGTTTGTGGAGGCGTCCGCTAACAAGTTTGCCAACAAGGGACTGTAGTATACATAGGCGGTACGTGGTGTCGATTCTCCAGGAAACAACCGTGTCTGAATCCCGTTTGTGGATGCCAGGCGTGATAAGATAAATCCCGTAACAAAGCTGGTGGAATTGTAGTAATTTACATAGTTGGTGGAAACACCAGCAACAAGCGTGGATTGAATCGGTCCGATGGTGGAGAGCTGGGCGTTGAAAAAGGCGGAGAAGGTTTGGATGTGGGGAATGCGGTAATCTGTGAGACCAATGGGAATCTGGGTAGGATAGATCCATGGAACAAAGATTTCTGTCGAGGTAGTGGTAGTAGATTCCATAATCACGTAGGGCGGCGGATCTATGAAATATTGTTGAATCCAGGCATCATTGTAAATCATATTACCGGGTCCAGTAGGACCTGTGTATCCCGTGCCACCACCGGATCCACTGCCCGTCCCAGTAGGACCAGGAACGCCTGTCAGATTTGCCAGGTATTGTGTGGATGCACCAAAACTACCATTGATTGCCTGAAACTCTACAATCCGTACTTGGCCGGTTGTCGCATTGTAGGAAGACACCAATCCAGTCAAACGATTTGCATAATTGGCCGGATCGGTTAACAAGATGGAATTGCCTGCAATGTAGGCCAGGTTGGTTTCCAACACGAGATCTACAAATGCCCCCGATGGATCCACAGTTCCAGTGGCCGTCAAGGATCGATAGCGATCCCCTGCAATACCGGTAGGACCAGTTAGACCGGCTGTACCTGCTGCACCGGTTGGACCAGTTGCACCGGCCGCACCAGTTGCACCTGCCGCACCCGAGGAAAATCGCAGATTTGTAAAGGTTACAGTTTGGGGATAACCGGCAACAATGGCATTGAACCATACTTCATAATAATAGTTGGCCTGTGGAATCGTATCAACAGCAATTTGACTTCCATTTTGCAGCAAGAAAAGATTGTTGGATCCCGCTGTATTCATGGTGACAGTTAAGGTATCCCCCACAGTGTAGCTTCCAACAGATATGGATCCATTGTACCAGAACAGAGTTCCTGTTGTCGCTGTTGCCCGTTGTAGAATGAGAAGAGATGCATATGCCGAGGGAGAAGAACGAAGACCAATGTAAATTTGGGCGAATGAAAAGGAGGGAATGGTGAAGTTGAAGGAGAAACCGGATCCACTTGGCATAACCTGGGTCGTCAGGAAACCAGGCGACGCCGAGGATGTTTGTGTGAAAATTACAACATCATTGGTTCCGTATGCAACACTTCCTACACCTGGTGTGTAGGGATAAAAGGATGTAAAAACAATCGATCCTGTTGGACCTGTTGCACCCGTTGCACCAGTACGTCCAGTGGGCCCGGTAGGACCCGTACTACCTGTTGTACCCGTCCATCCAGTCGGTCCGGTTGCACCTGTCATACCCGTCGCACCCAGGGTCCCATCCAAGTTTACATTGTAGATTACGGCGGATCCAAAGGTTCCTTGAATGTTGGTAGGTGAAATAAGAACCATGACGCCCGTGTTGGAATCATAGGAACTCACTGTCGCCTGGAACGAATTGCTACTTGATGCGGCAGAGACCACTACAACACGATTCCCTGCAATATATGCCAACCCTGGTTGGACGGTGAGAGAAATGGGAGGTGATGCGGGATTCACTAAGGTTGCCGAAGGAGTTGCTGTATTGTAGCGATCTCCGAGACCTGTTGGACCTGTCATACCCGTAGGACCTGTTGGACCCGAAATACCGTTCAAGTTCACATTGTAGTTTGTAGTCGCACCAAAGGATCCTACAATACGATCTACCTGATTGATAACAATGAGACCTGACACGGTATTGTAGGCTAATACAAGACCCGTAAAGTAATTGTTGGGGTTCGTGGATTCAATCACCAGCACAGCGTTGCCTTGAATGTAGGCCAGACCCGTTCCCACAAAGATTGCAACAGGTTCTGATGTCGGATCCAGCGACTGGGCGAATGCGGTTTGGGTGTTGAATCGATCACCTGGCGCACCGGTTGCACCTGTATTGGTAGCTTCACCAGGAAGACCTGTGGGACCCACGGGACCCGCTGCACCAGTAGGACCCGTGGAACCATCCACACCCACATATCCAGTGGGGCCCGTAGCACCTGTGGTACCCGCGCCCCCCAACGATCCCGTGGGATTGTAGGTAATCTCATGCGTCACAGGGTTATATGTCAGGTATCCTGTACTAAACGAGGTGTCGGTGCGAATCGAACTTACATAAATAGACGAAGTGTTGATTGTCAGTGTCCCAGGGGCACAGATGGTATCAAGACGCGCCGTATTCTTCAACAGATAATTGAGTGTCAAGTTGCCCGTCGAAGTAGATAGTTCCTCCAGAATCTGCTGCTGCTGCAGAATCGGATAGAACTGATCGCGGAGTGTTGGATTGAACGGATCACCGAGGGTCGAGATGTTGGGAACCCAACCCGTCTCCACATCCGCCCCATATGTCTTATATACCACTGGACCCACTGTCGAAATCGAATACAGCTTCTCTTTTTTGATGGTATACTGCTGTTCGGAATAAGAATCAGTTATGAAAAAGTAGTTGGTAAGGGTTGATACGATACCATTGTTGACATAAATATCATAGTTCAGACCACTTGCAGGAGTCAAAGATGTATCAGTAAGGGCATTCGAACCGATGTTGTATTCATCGGAACGAAAGTGTTGGGTTTCCAGGGAACTTACACGGAGTACATAGGTAGACGGCGAGGTAAATTGAAAGTTGTCGCGAAATAGGAAGGTGGAAATATATTCCATGGAATCCTCCACCGATACAATGGTTGATTGCAGGGCCGCAGTGCCCGTCGAGACCAACAAACTATCCACATTGTTGATAGTGGATTGGAGTTGGTAGGCAAAGGTGGATTGTTGTTCTATGATGAGTTCCTGTTGGTCCTGGATCCCCATGACGGTACTCAAAGTGGATGCGAGGAGTGTGTAGGAAGAATTGAATTGTGTTTGGAAGAATACGGTATCCGTTGACACGGAGATTGACATATCCCCAATTGCCGCATATTTCAGGATGCGTCCTTCCGGTGTAGTAGGGATATCTACAAAGTTCAGGGTATCTCCACCTACCACTTGGATTGCATCGGGTGCAAGTGCATAAATATAGATTTTATCTTGACCGTCCTCGGTTTGTTTGTAAAAATCAATACCTGCACCGGGCTCAAACCAAAGGCGATTATATGCGTTAGAGGATGTGAGAGTTATGTTGGAACCTGCACGCACCTCATTGAAGGCGCGGAGAACCGAGGACAGACAGGGAAGGGGTAAATCCGCCCAATAAGTACCTCCATCTCCACGTGAAAAGAGGATCTTATTAGCAGGTATCGGATAACCACCTGTATCCTTGAAATACAGGTTCCGAAGGAAGAGACTCTCAAGTTCAAGATTGTTTCTGGTACTCATCCCTTTCTACGAAATCTGTTTAAAAAATAGAAGGCTATGGTTTCGCATTCAAAAACCCGTAAAAACCACAACCAAGCAGATCGATTCTGCTCTTGCATTAAAAAAGTACAAGCTTCATTGAAAACAAAGGAAGAAGGTAGGGCCATTGCCATTTGTGTCAAGTCGGTGTTGCAAAGTAAGGGAAAAACGCTGCGTTCTTTCCGCTGTCGTGGAACACCCAAAGTACTTACCAAACGATTTACAAAACGTACTACACATTAGTCATCATAACACGGATCCTCTGTCTCCTCACAATGAGGATCAATCTCCCCATTTCGCCACTTGCCCTCAAAGGACTCCCACATGATTTGGTCCTCCCCCTCCTGTGTTATATCCGCCCGATACACACGGCGATCCCTTAGATTGTAGATATAATGGATGCCCGCAATCTTCAGAGTCGCCCATTGGACCTCCTTGGCAGGTGCATCCACTAGGACACATTCTGGAACTGGTGCTGCCATAGGTGCAACAGGTTCTGGGACAGATGCATCCGACATAACGGAATCAGGTACGGGTTCTGGTCGAGAGGAGGAGTACTTCTCAGCATACCACTTGGATCCAACTACATGTAGGTGATCGAGGGGTGTCTCATTCAGAGCTCCCTCCCACTTCCCCTTCTTCTTGGGATTCACACGCCACTCTGCTAGAAACTCGGCACACTTGGAACACAGAACATCCCCCTTGACTCGGAAACGAGGACACTGTTTGACCTTGTATACCGGATTTGCCTCAGTTCCAGGTACAACATCCTTCGTCACCTTACGGGCAATGCAGTAGTTGGGATGAATCTCTGTGTTGGCATCCTTGGCAATCTTCGGTTGCTCCGCTACCATGGGAGCAGCAGCCGCAGCAACCTTTGGTTGCTCCGCGACCTCGGTATCAAGCTTAAATTCCTCCACAGGCGGTGCAACCAACTGTGTAGGAATCGGAGTATTTTGTTGGGACTCCACTGTTTTAATCTTCTTTACAATTCGCTTCTCCACACTCTCGGACGGCTTACGGGATTCATGGACGGTCAGAAGACCCGCCGCCACCTGCAACGTCTGCACCTCCTCGGCCGACCAGGCAACACCCTCGTGCAACTTCACCATCAAATTCGCCAGAAACTGAACGGACATCGTAGAAAGAAAGGAAGAAAGGAACGTGTATACACTATGTAGGAAACCCAGAATCTCCTACAGAACACCTTCAACGATTCAATTTTTTACGATTGCTCTTCTTCCTTATCCTTATCTTCTTTGTCCTTGTCGTCCTCCTTTTCCTCTTCTTTGCCCTTTCGTTTTGTAGGACGTACCACCTCAATCTTAAAGGTCGCCGACGCATCTCCTACACGAACCATTTTGAGTCCCTTTACTGCCAATATATTCCCATTCTCATACTGAATCTGTTGTTTTGTATTAAGTAGTTTGGCATCATTCGCCTTTACTAAAGTACGGTACAATGTGTCTTTTTCTACATCAGAAAGTCCTGGATATACATCGGCAAAAGCACGGAATCGCTGGAGTCGCAGGCCCCGTTCCAGACGCAACCAGGGCTTATGGAGCGCATGGGCTGATTCTGCATCAAAGAAAGTTGTCATGGATTTTTCCACCGCCTCCTCAGTTGCCTGTGGCGACGGAGAACGTCTGTTGCGTCTTGTATTTTTTACAACACGGAACATTGTGGTATTTTCAAAATACTTTCTTATTTATTCATGGTAAAGCAAGGTTTAGATGAGTTGGGATTCTTTGTTCGGACAATCACTGACAGGCGTTCAAGATCCTGCAGTCGCATTTGGATCCCATTACGATTATGGACGCGCAGAATATCGTGAGGCAAAGGGTAATCAGCAGAGAGAGGGTGGTCCCACCTGGGCGGACCTACAACCCATGGCCGGCTCCCAATTTCCACCTGTGCGTGATCCGACTTCGATGGGAATCCCTGCATGCTCGGCCCTCCGGATTCGTCGCGAACAAAATGGACGCGACTTCATGAATAGTCGCATGTGGGATAATTTCCATGCAACACCACCAACCCAAACATCCCCACAGGCCGTCCGCGAAGATCCACGGTACATGGATATGAAACCTGAGGGAACTCGCAAAGGTGTTGGAAATTATCGTTTTCAACTGGAATACATGCCGGATAACAAAGTTCCGGATCCCTCCAAAAACTCCCAAAATCCCTTCCTACAACGTCTCGATGCCGCTGGCTCCGATGGACGCAACATTGTCCGTGAATTCCGTGATGCAGTTGTGGAAGACAATCGCGAACGTGATCTGGAGGCTAGCAAACGCATGGCAGACCGGCAATTCCAGGATCGCTGGCTTCCACCCCAGGTCGCCGAAGAAGCCGCAGCAATTCAGGCATATGAACTCCTGCGACCCAAACAATATTTTGATTTTCCCGCGACCGCCTCAGCACCCTCAACCGTTCCCGCCGGCCCCCTTGCTTCCGCACCTGCGCGTTCCTAGTTTCTTAGTTGAACGACACCGTCACATCGCAGGCATGGAAGTTTACCTTTCGCATGGCGGACTGTGTTAGCTCACACCGCTTCTTGCGACTTCCACGGGAGGATGTAGGAGTTCCTTGGACCGCCGAGGGAACCGTGGCCGCATCAAAGGTTGCCGTCGTATCCTCCGATATCTGCGAAGTAGTTGACTTATTCGATCGTGAATAATGCTCTTTTAGTGTCTTATTCATATCTTTCTCAATACTTTCGCGGTTTTCACTGATGTAGCCCACAATCTCCTTCTCGATCGCCCAACGAAAGAAGTTCAGCTGGCCCACTGTGGTGACAAATCCCTCGTGCCCTCGTGCCTGAAACAGAATACGCTCACGGCGACAGAATGGGTCAAAGAGACGTTTGGAATATGCATGGAGTTCGCGTTTGTAGTGAAAATACACTAGGAACTGGCGACCAGCTTGTGTGTAGGAAGTGTTGTTCTTTTTGGCATAATTGGTAACAAAGTAGTCAATCAAACGGAGACTTATGTCAGACTCGCCCTTTAGAATCGGTAAAAGTGCCTCGAGATGTCCCGGATGAGTATAGAATTCCTGTAGCCAACTAATAACTAGATCCTGCTTACACTGGACGCGATTCTTACTAGTGGCTGCACGACGTTCCAGGGCTGCTTTCGGTTCTTCCACAACTGCGTCCGTCATTCTAACTAGTAATTTCATGGTCCATTTTAAGTAGTATGGCAAAGGAAGTCCCTCTTCAGGGCGATTTTGTGGAATCACAACAGGCAGCCCTGTGCGGCCAACATGCCCTCAACAATGTATATGGAAAAGCAAAATTTATAACAAATACCGATCTGAGTGGATCCCTGTTTCTCCTAAATGGAAAAGAAGTCGCAGAACACACCGACGACGCCCAAATCAATCTAGCCTACCTGTGTGCCACAACACCTAATGGTTGTCATGGAAACCAGTGGTTTTCCAGTGAAGTTCTACAAAAAGCCGTGGAAATGTCTGGATTTGCCTACAGAGTCAACACTCGTAAACCTGGTGATACCAAATCAAAGTTCAAACTCATTGCTGGCATGCAATCTTATTATGCGGATGAGAAGTATGTAGGAAGCTTGATAAATCTGGGAAATATCGATTCCATGAGAGGAACAGGAGGGGCCCATTGGGTGGGCCTAAAGAAGGGTAGTCTGACATGTCCTACTGCAGCGCTCTACCTTGATTCCTTCAGCCCCAATACAGGCATATGTCTTCCAATAGACCAATTTGTGAACTTCTTTGATGGAAAACCCGTAAATGAATTCATCCATATTTTTCGTGAAGAACCTTTGACAAAAAATATTTTTGCCAATGCAAACATTGCCGATGAGGAACATATAAATATGTCAAGAGCATATGCTCTTTTACGAGATTATTATGTCAGTTATAAAAGATCAAAGAATCCTGATGTGTTAGAGGCATTTCAAACAAAAGTTCAAGAAATTGCAGGGGATGAGGTGATTCTCGCCTTTATACGCAACTACAAACCAGATGTAAAAACAAAAGATATTGAGACTGAGATGATTGAATATATTAATACATTGGTCGAATTTTATAAAAAACCAGAATCTGTTTATACAAAGCTACAAACATATTTAACAACCTATTATGATTCGGAAGATCCACAAAAGTCCGAGGCACTCGATGCATTTCAAACACTTGTGGAAAGGAATCGTACCAATCAAAAGTTTGTAGAATGGGTAGAACAATATAAGACATATAACTATATTATGGAATATATACATACTTTGTTGGAATGGTATAAGTCTCCTACCAAAACAAAGGTCAGTCCTCGTACATTGAATGACAAAGAGAAAGGAGACCTAAGAAAGGAATATCCATCGATCCAAGGAATTGCAACTGCCATGAAGGCTGTTGGGAAATTTAAGAGAGGCAGGACCCGTCTCCTTTCGCGTGCATCTTCTCAGAATTCGAAACAGGCAGAACCTCAACCTGAAATCCAAGCAACAACCACAGAACCCCCCACAGCACCAACACCTTCTCAGAATTTGAAACAGGTGGAACCTCAACCAGAAGTCCAAGCAGCATCTGTTGAGTCAGATCCTGGGTCCTTACAGGATTCTGCAACAACCACGACGGAAGAAAACCCAACAGTACTCACTCCAAGCGCACCCTCTGTTTCTATAAGCTCAACAACCACAGCAACCACCAAATCCTCCCTCGTTTCCAAGGCATCTTCAGGTATCTCCAAGATGGCCCAGGGAATTCAAGGGTTCTTTCAACGCAAACCTGAGACTGAAGATGCTAAAGAGGCAACGAAAGCAACAAAAGCAACAAAGGATGAAAAGGAAAAGAAACCACTTTTTACGACTGTAGAAGTCGCCGGTACAAGTCTGGTATTTCCAACATCCTATGAGGACGAAGAACGACGAACACGAATCTTCGCGGCTCTGCAAAAGGCATATGCTGCCCTGCTAACAGAAACTAAAGAGCAGGACGAGAAGGAGGGCAAACAAGGACAAGAACAACAAGGACAGCAAGGGGGAGCCACCGTCCAATCCCTGTTGGCCGAATTGAAGCCCGCGGAAAAACAGGTGCTTGCTATGTTTGGCATGGAGGATGCCTTTGTCGCCCAACATGCCGAACACATGGCCGAATTCCTCAATTCCTTTCCCAGCTGTACGACCGACACCAGTCTCATGCTGAACCGCCAATGTGAGAAGGCCTATTTTCTAATGTGGTCCCTTCTGTATCGTCGGCAACAATTACCCGCTACACAAGCCATGAGTCCCCTACAACAGGCCATGAATACTTCACTTGTGCGAGGACTAGGTGCTCTGCATGCCGATAACAAATTGACAGAACCTGTGGAATCGGTTGGTAGTCCCGGTACTCCTGCGGAAAATATCGAAGAGTTAACAGCGCTCTTCTTCACCTTGTTGTCCCCTACCGACAAGGCATTTTATCAAATCGCAAGCCTAGAATAGAAATGGGTAAGAAATTACTCGGTCATTCAATTGGAGATAGTCCACCTGTGGTAGCCTATCGCCAAGATCCACAAAAAGAAGGATATCATGCAAGCGATATTCCTCTCCTGATTGATTTGGGACTGTTGGAAAAGAAGGAGGGAAAGATACAACGTACCCAGGCCTACCAGGCACTCCTGCCCCAGGATTTCGCGGTCTTTTTCAATTGGGCCCTGGGTTCCCGTCGCTACCCACTGCCCGAAATTGTACGCGATATTTTCTGTAGGAGATGGGGGCAATTACAGGCATCCGCGGATTCCCATGCATCCGCCATTGCAACACGACCGGAACTACGACACCTTGCGAGTGAAATACGGACCATGTTGGAAACAGATGGAATACGGGGTGATATACAAGACCTGGAACAATGTAGGAAGAGCATGTCTGGTGGAACACCCATGGGCGGAACCTGCGAACCAGGCTGCCAACAACAAATCGACGCAATGCGCGAAGAACTGGGGGCACTCAAAACACGTCTCGATGCATTCAAACAGGTAGAACAACCACCTGTTGGAAACACGACTAAGATTCAGGAGGAAATTGCGGATCTGAAAAGAGATGTAGGAAAACTACAAAGTACAAACAAGAATACGGTTATATCCTCTCTTTCAGCACCTGCTCTTTCTGCCTCCGCAAGCAACCACTCAACTGCACCTTCCAATACGGCTTCTAATACAGGATCCAATCTGAGTCCGTCGCAGAATATGGGTGACTCAGCACAGGCAAGATTAAATTCATCGCTACAACAAAAGAATCCCCTGTTTTCTAAACAAACCATGAAAAATCGATTCCAAAAATTGGGGGCATTCACAAGAAAGGCTGCATCGACAACAAAAGACGCCCTTGGAACTGGTGTAAAAGGAACCATAGGCGCCCTAGGAACCGCTGCATCGACAACAAAAGACGCCCTTGAAACTGGTGTAAAAGGAACTATGGGCGCCCTGGAAACCGCTGCAACCAAAACAAAAGAAGCCTTAGGAACTGCTGCAAAAGGAACCATAGGTGCATTGACTAAAATGAGTCCATTTGCTCCCAACATTAAAACAAATGACAATTTCTTTGATTTTGAAAATTCAAATGCATCATCCAAAACACCACGTCCATTGCATTATATGAATAATTCAAAACCTATACCCTCAACATTTATGAAAGGAACAAGAAAATTTGCCAAAAATAAGTTGAATAGAACTCGTAATTTTTTTAGAAGACCATCATATCCTACACCAACTTCTACTGCAAATGAAAGATTGGCTGCTCCTCTCCAGCAACAAAATCCAATGAAACGTAAAATTTTGCCAATAAGAAACATAGGTTTGAGGCAACAACCAGCACAAACAATACAACCAGAATCCTCTCAGTCAACTAGTGGTACTCTGGGAAATTCCACAGAAACAAAAAGAGGTGTTTTTGGAATTGCA